>Ga0190308_1000012_pt1 | contig 83574 bp, 88 predicted proteins | sample 48700756_MG_FD_165050 | JGI IMG/M metagenome (GOLD analysis project Ga0190308, IMG submission 165050) | Hydrothermal vent sediment bacterial communities from Southern Trench, Guaymas Basin, Mexico - 4870-07-5-6_MG | ecosystem: Environmental > Aquatic > Marine > Hydrothermal vents > Sediment ...
GTAGGATTTATAAAAGAGCCTATCCACCACGTAGTAGAGTTCCTCTTAGAGTGTTTCTTCCGTATCACACCCTAGGTTTCATTACTCTTGGTCTTCTCCCATGCCTCCTACGGGAGTCTAGTCATCCAGCTCTTAGCTCCCCTCAGCGACATGGGATGCATATAGGCTCATACCCTCGATGTTCATAGGGTCGATATTCAAATACTCCTAAAAGGAAATGAATTTAGACCTTACGGGTGAGATCCATGAAGCAAAAGACACAGAAAATAATGAACTGTTTCAAGATGAAGAAAAACAGCCTATCATTTCTCCCGAGAACGGCTTAGCAGTAGTTAAAGCACTATGCGCTATCCTTGAGTCAAGTCGCTTCGGGGGTAGTGTTGTCACGGTAGGGGGATAGCTACTCTTCTAACTCTATCATTTTTACTTTTTCTAGAGGCCTTATCTTGAACACTTCTGGATTCACTAAATTGGGTGGTCTCTTTCCAGCCAGTACCGATAGTAGGTTGTCTACAGCCATATCAGCCATCTTAGCCCTAGTCTCGTAGGTAGCACTACCTATGTGTGGAACTAGTACTACATTTTTCAGTTTAGTAAGGGGGTGATCGGCTGGTAGGGGCTCTTGTTCGAATACATCTAGAGCTGCTCCTCTTATCCAGCCTTCCTTAAGTGCCCTTACCAGTGCATTAGTATCTATAATTGCTCCTCTTGCTGTATTCACTAGGTAGGCTGTGGGTTTCATTAGTCTTAGCTCCTCCTCTTTTATCATGTGATAGGTCTCTTTAGTGAGAGGTACATGGATACTTACTACATCGGCCTCCTTTAGTAATTCTTTTAATGGTACATACTTGACCCCCAGCTCTTTTTCTAAGTCCTCTCTTCTGATCACATCATAGTATATTATATTCATACCGAAGCCCTTAGCTCTTCTGGCTACAGCTGTACCTATTCTTCCTAGACCTATTATACCTAGAGTCTTACCATTGAGTTCCATTCCTAGCATAAAGTCTGGTGCCCATCCTATCCTCCAACAACCAGGAGTTCTGACACACCTGTCAGCTTCGACTATCCTTCTAGTGATCGCGAGTATTAGAGCCCATGTCAAATCGGCTACAGCCTCTGTCAATACTCCTGGAGTATTGGTGACGTAGATGCCTCTAGCTGTAGCCTCTTCTACATCTATGTGATCAAAGCCTACACTGTAAGTACTTATAACTTTTAATTTAGGTGCCGATCTTATGGTCTCTGCGTCTACTTTATCGGTGAGGAGACAGAGTAAGGCATCCTTATCCTCTAGATGTGCTATCATCTCCTCTTTAGAGGGAGGGACTTCCTCCTCTCTTAAGTCCACATCTAGGTATTTGAATAGTAGATCCATCGCCCTTTTAGAGGGAAGTTTTCTCGTGACATATACCTTGGGTTTCATGTAGTTCACCTGTATTCAAATCCTATTATCTTTTTTAAGGCTTTAGTAAAGGCCTGTAGTACGACTCCTTTGGCTGTATTGATTATCTCTAGGCTTGTCTGATGCTCCTCTGGCTTCACTTCTATAGTTACCGCCCCCTTATATCCAATCTCATGAAGTACTGTAAATAGTCTAGCAACATCGTCTACGTCATTTATAGCACCTCTAGTATAGAATACTGGATGTGTGTCCTTTAGTCCTTCAGGAGTCTCTTTAGCACATCCTATGTGTATGTGTTTTACGACATCACTATACTCCTTGAGAACTTCTGGTTTTTCATCTAGTAATGGTGCATGGCTCAGATCCCATAGTATACCCATGTCATACCCTGTCTCCTTTCTAATCTCTCTTATCAGCCCGGCAGCAGTATCTATTCCTCCTAGTAGGAGTTTTTTATCGTATTTCTGGTCAAAAGTTTCTATTACTAGACTCATGTTCACACTTTTACAGTAGTCGATCAGTTCTACAATAGTCTGCTTTAACGCTCTTAGGCTCTCTTTCACTTTATCTGGTGGGGGCATAGGCCCCGAACATATAGCTGCATTTACTATTCCTCTGGAGTGTGCTATTTCTAGTTCATCAATTAACCTCTTAACTACACTTCTCCTTGTATTTTCATCTAGTGAGTTTAGATCTAATTTATTTTTAAGTATGGGTAGTTGAAGTGCTAATCTGAATTCTACGTCTTTACTCTCTAGTAGTTCTTTAGCTCTTTTCCATTCGTCCTCCGGATAGTTCTGTGCCTCTATTATGTCGAAGAATTCATCTTCTACTATTTTACTAGTCGCTTCATAGAAGCCTTCTTCCTTAATCAGTTCAGGGAAGGCCATGAAAGCTACTATCCCCATCTTCCAGGGGAATATCGAGACTAACTCTCTACCCGATATTTTCAAGATTGTACTCAGCATGATTAAAATATACTGGACGTCGTTATAAAGGCTTGGATAGATGTGGTTATTATCGTCTAATGAAACTGCTAAGTATCTCTAGTGGATAAATATAATATCTAGTAAGTGAGTGAATACTTCATATGTGAGACTAGATTAATAGTGTTCTAAAAGATGTGACTTTAAATTAGCATTTTCTAAAAGTCCAAGCACCTCCTACAGAATGTTAGTTGAATGATCTCCTATTGGAGGATATAGATGAGGCCTCTGGAAAGGATTAATATGAGATCAATAACTTCTTCTCAATGAAACCCGAGGTCTGTATCAGCTTACCAAAACTCGTGTAGATTAGACCTCTTAATCCCTTAAGGTGATACTCTACTTATGACAGCGGTACTGACCTTCATTATGGTCTTCTTTAGTCTTCTATAATTTAAGTACCATGCCATAGTAGGAACAAGCCATAGGAGGTGAAAGATGCTAAAGTATAGTGAGAGACCTAGAGATAAGAAGAAGATTATAGTCCACAGGAAAAGGGTACCTGGTAGAAATAATACGAGGCATACAACAAGTATTATAAACGTATGCGTCGTCATTCCTATGATATAATGACAGACTAAATCGTTATCCATTCGTACGACCTTTATTGTAGCTTCGTTCCACGAGTCCTTGTATAAGAGTGTATTTGAATAGAACTTCTCGAAAGCGTAACCCTTCATATTAAGCTCTTTAAGTATTCTGTTTAAGATCTTCTCATGCATAGCACCTAGTCTTTCATATAGCTCACTATACCTGAACACTATAATTCCCATAGGACATCATGGTATCAATAGCTCTTTGATAATAAATTACCTTAAGATCGAGAATAGCATCAATTGCTCTAATTGATTATAGAGTATACAGTAGGTCACTACTGCGCAAGACCGAGTGTATCCCTGAATGTAATATGTGAATAATTCGAATATGAGTTACGATGACTACTCGTGTTAATGAGATCTATACTTTAGAACAAGATTTTTAGTAAAATTGTCTAGACTATCATGGATGCTATATTGGCTATTCTCGGCCACTTCTCTGCTGCTTCTTTTGCTATGGGCCCTCTTATTTCGGTTCCCTTGGGTTCACCCTCTGGCGATACTATGACCACTGCGTTGTCCTCAAATTGGATCCATGTACCATCGGGTCGTCTATAGGGCTTCTTCTGCCTTACGACTATAGCATGCATTATCTGTTTTCTGAGCTCTGGTTTCCCTTCTCTTACTGAGACCACTATCATATCTCCTACAGCAGCCCCTGGTATTCTTCTTCTCACAGTCTTCTTACCCAGTACTCCTATCACCCTGACTAATCTAGCACCTGAGTTGTCAGCTACTCTTACTAGGGAGTTTGTGAAGAGAGCAGGTGGTATGTGGGGTATGTAGAATTTTCCAGTAGCTCGCTTAAGCCCTCTTTTCGCCATTCTCTCACCTCTTCTTGCCTAGTACTACGAAGGATACAGTCTTGGATAATGGTCTGCATTCTCCTATTATAACGACATCTCCTTCATTCACCGTTATACATGGAGGAAGTCTCGCATGTATTTTCTTAGATCTCCTTTCGTATCTCTTATACTTTGGTACATAGTGTAGGTAATCGTGTCTTATAGTTACTGTTCTATTCATTTTAATGCTAGTTACTACTCCTTCTAGTATCAATCCTCTTACTGATAGGTTTCCATGCCAGGGACACTCATCATCATCGCATGTTTCTTCTGGAGGTTCTACTCCTGGTATCTTAAGATTTCTTGTCTTAGCCATACTCACCACGCTCTTACTTTCTTCTTTATTCTATCTTCTGGTCTTCCCAACAACACTTTACCCTTCACCTTTAATAATCTACCGTCGGGAAGGACTATCTTGAAGGTACATACCTCCTTCGGAACTGTTCTCCTTTTTCCCTTTTCATCCTCTATAATGAGCGTTTTCATAGTCTCGTAGATTATCGTACCACGTATTCCTATGTACCCAGTGTGAGAACTATCTATTACCTCTACCTTAAGACCTATAAGTTCGTGTTTGATTATGTTCCATGGAGTTATCTTCATGTTCTCTTCTCTCGTATCTCTTCCTCCCTATTTACAGTCATTATTCTCGCTATAGTCCTCCTGACTTCTCTTAATCTCGAGGGGTTTTCGAGAGGTGCTCCTCTAGCTACCTGTCCTCTAAGCCTGATAAGCTCCATTCTCAATTCTCTGAGTAGCTTTTCCCTCTCTTCTCTGCTCATCTTCCTAATTTCACTCGCTTTCAGTCTTGGCATGTGATGTAGCCTCTACTATGGTTATCCTATCTGGAAGTTTAGCTATTGGCTTATATATCTTGACCTTAACTCCGTACATTCCAGGCTTAAGCAGTACTGATATTTTAGCCTCATCTACCAGTACTTCCCTCGGGTGTCCTGATTTTGGAATTATTCCTCTAGTGAACTTAACGGTCCTAGCCCTATCACTAGTCAATTTTCCACTAATTATGACTTCAGCACCTATAGCACCTGCTTCCATTATTCTCCTTAGCGCTATGAAAGCAGCTCTTCCATATCTCACCCCTCTCATCAATGCTCTTCCTATATGGTACGCCACAACCTTTGCATTTAGATCGGGATTATCTATTTGTGCAATATCTATTTGAAGATTTTCAAGGTTAAACCTCTTCTCGAGTACTGCAGAGAGCTCTTTTATCCTCATTCCCCTCCTTCCTATGACTATACCTGGTCTCTCAGCATAAATGAGTAGTCTGTGACCTATGGGTGTCCTGAATACCTGAAGATCTACATATCCAGCTCTTACGAGCTCTCTGCTTAGGAACTCGTACAGCTCCATTTTTAGGATGCCATCCATTACAAATCTCTTACCTATGTCCATAGAATCACCTCTCCTCCACTGCTAGTTCTATGTGTACTAGTTGTTGAAAGTAGGGTGTAGCTCTACCAAAGGCTCTAGGTATGTATTTCCTTATTTTCATTCCCTTATGAGCTACTGCATGTATTATCCATATTCTGTCTAGATCCAATCCCTTGTACGCGGCGTTAGCCTCTAGTTGATCTAGTAGTTTTAGTACTTCCTTAGCAGTTTTAACGGGATATCTGCCAGCTGCCCACTTCTGAAGCCCTCTCTTATGCCCAACTTTTCCATGGTATCTTCTGAACGGTATAGGTCTCTTAAGTGCAATTACATCCTCAAGTAGCCTCCTTGCCTCATCCAATTTCATACCCCTTATTGCATTACAGACCTCCACAGCATGTTTATACGATATTCTGAGATCACGCCCACATGCTATAGCTGTCCTTACTGGATCTAGCTCCTTTGCCGATATCTTCCATCTTCCACCCATAGTTATGCCACATTTCATATCAACTACTATTTAATAAGTACTACCTCCTATCTTACTGTGGAGAACCTATTGAAATCCTCCTGAAGGTGTAAAACTATATAGTACCTTACAGCTATGGTACATATGATGTTCAAGAAACTGAGGGCTTTGATGAAACTGTGTCGCATTGAGCATGGTCTAATGGTGTGCCTAGCCTCACTAGTAGGTTGGCTTTCCTCAAATCCCATCCCTAGTGTAAGTAGTACTACTGCATTAGTAATAGGTCTTCTCTCCGCACTCCTCGTAGAGATATCAACGTTCGTTCTTAATGATTATTTTAATATAGAGGAGGATAGAGTGAGTAAGCCTTACAGACCTATAGTAGCTGGTGAGATCTCAGCGAGAGCGGCATTGATCTTTGGAGTGTGTACTACAATACTCTCTATAATACTCTCACTTTTTATAGTATTCTTTTATTCACTTTATACCCAGTTTATTATAATATTAATTGCACTATTATTGGGTTTGCTCTATAATTCGAAATGTAAGAAAATACCTGTACTTGGAAACTCCATAGTAGCTATACTAACGGCGGCACCTTTCGTATATGGACACTACCTCTATAGTGATACTCCCATAGCTATGAAAACTGGACTCTATACTCTGATAGCATTTTTTGCAGCTCTGGGTAGGGAAATAGTAAAGGGAATAGTCGATCTAGAGGGGGATAAGGTCGCTGGCGTTAGGACTATAGCTGTAGTATGGAGTCCTCGTATCGCCGCTGTGATCTCCTCAGTTTTGATGATGATAGCTGTTGTACTCAGCTTAATACTTTTTGCATTCCCTGTGAGCTATGTAAGATTCATCCTATTCTCTGCTCTCATTATTACTACAGATATAATATTCATAAAATCAGCAATTATGATACTGCAGAGTGCTACTATAGATGTTGCTGATAGAGTGCGTAAATTATCTCTTTTCGGAATGCTCACTGGGATTTTAAGCTTTATCGTAATAGCATGAAAGGGTGGGTAGTATGAGTATAAGGCGTCTAGGGAAGGTTGTTCGAGTGACGAAGAGTGGAAGATTTATAGTAGAAGCTGAAATAGTTCCACATCTCTATACAGAGGTATACGACGATAAGCTGAATATTATTGGAAGAGTTTTTGATATTATGGGACCTGTTTCAAGCCCTTATGTTTCTGTGGAACCAGTACATGAACGTAGAATAAAACCTGAGAGTCTGATTGGGAGGTACACATATATAAGAGTGTTTGCTAAAATAAAAGGTAAAGGTCGAAAACGTGGCTCCTGACACTATCTATGAGGGGGAGGAGACCAGCGGTGAAAGAGAGCAATTAAGATGCCCCTCTTGTGGTAGTAGTAATATAGTTTTTGATAGTATTCACGGAGAACATGTATGTAGGGACTGTGGTAATGTGATAGAGACTGTTATAGATCAAGGTCCAGAGTGGAGGGCTTTTACACCCGAGCAGAAAGCTCGTAGGACTAGAGTGGGTGCACCACTAACTCCCCTGAGACCTGATGGTGGACTTTCCACTATGATAGACTGGAGAAATGTTGATAGTGAAGGTAGGCAATTAGACTTACAGAGTAGACTTCAAGTATCTAGACTTAGGAAAGTAAATAAAATGTTTAATGTAGGCGGGTTTAACGAAAAGAATTTGAGAGCTGCAATTAATGAGATAGAGAGGGTAAGTACCTGTATAGGTCTCCCTAGATCTGTCAGAGAAGAGGCAGCTATCCTCTACAGAAAGGCTACGAGGAGTAGATTGATCAAGGGTAGGTCTGTGGAGAGCATGGTAGCAGCATGCATATATGCTGCCTGTAAGCTTAATAACCTCCCTAGAACTTTAGATGAAATTTCAGATATATCTAAGGCTAGTAGGAAGGATATTTCCAGAAGCTATAGATTACTGATAAACTATGGAATACTATCAAAAGTCCCCCCATCGAGAGCTATGGATTTTGTTCCCAGGATAGTCTCAGACCTTAAACTCTCCATGAAAGTTCAACGTATATCTATGAAAGTGCTCAATTATGCATATTCAATGGGCATAACTAGTGGGAAGATGCCAGAAGGATTAGCTGCTGCATCGATATACCTGACTTCCCTACTACTAGGTGAGAAGAGAACACAAAGAGAAGTGGCCACTGTAGCTAGTGTTACTGAAGTTACGATTAGGAATAGATTTAAAGAACTACTACTAGCATTAGATTTTGAAGTGCTTATCTAGTTCAGAGTTATAATAAGATAAGATTAGTTTTTATTAATTTGTTCCCTAATTATAACTAGAGAAGCAGAGAGTGATGTCTATTGAGTAGAAGACTAAGTGACCTAGAGAAAAGAATAATTGAAGTCCTAGAGAGTGTAGGAGAAGAAGGGGTCATTCAAAGAGAGTTGTGGAACCTCCTTGGAGTTGATAGTAGAAGTGGTATGAGGGTTGTAGCTAGGCTAGAGAGAAGAGGTCTACTAACTAGAAAGAGAATATATCATAAGGGAAAGGCTACTTACTTACTCCGATTATCGAAAAAAGCGGGAAAAGAGATAGAGATTCCACGAATACTAACAGCTATACCATGCTTCTCATGTCCTTATCTGGATAGATGTGATGAAGGAGGCTCTCCTGACCCAAGGAACTGTATAGAACTAGATAAGTGGTTGAGGAACATGAAACTTAAATATGCCGAGGGGAATTTCGAATGATTATTAGTAGACTTAGGTGTTTTATAGCAATTGATATAGAGGATCCAGTACTCATAGAGAATATTGTAAGGCTACAGAATGACATACTCTCTGTACAAACTACAGGAATAAAGATGGTAGAACCTCAAAATATACATCTAACCTTAAGATTCCTAGGTGAAATATCTCTTAGTATGGTAAAAGAAGTAGAAAAGATTTTGAACTCTATCACCTATAACAAGTTTTATATGAGCTTGGAGGGAGTTGGAGCTTTTCCCTCGATATACAATCCAAGAGTGATATGGATAGGTGTTAATGAGGGGAGAGAGAAGCTAAGAGAACTCCATAGTATGCTCGAACCTAAGATAAGGAGATTGGGAATAATGCCAGATCATAAATCCTTTGAACCCCATGTAACTATAGCTAGGGTGAAAAGCAGGAGGAGAGAGAACCTAGTCTCTATTCTAAAGAAAGTAAAGGAGATGTATATTGGTAGGATGATCGTTGATAATATAAGGTTAAAGAAAAGTACTCTGACTCCCAGAGGTCCAATATATGATACACTCTTCGAAAGGAAGTTTACCTGAAAGAGGAAAAATGAATACTATACTAAATAGAGTACTGGATAGAATAAGACCAACTACTGAAGAGAGGAAGAAGATCAAGTTAATAACGGATAGAATTCTCAGTGAGATAAAAAGAGTCGCTGAAGACAATAACGTTCCATGTACACCAGAACTAGTCGGTTCAGTAGCTAAGGATACCTGGCTATCTGGAGATAGAGACATAGATGTCTTCATACTATTTGACCCTACCCTCTCGATAGAGACTATGAAGACTATGGGAATTTTCATAGCAAAAGAGGTGGTAATAAGGCTCGGGGGTAAGATTTTCGAGAGGTATGCTCAACACCCCTATGTAGAAGCTATAGTAGATGGTTATCGAGTGGATATAGTCCCAGCATTTAAAGTGAACTCTGTAGAGAGTATGAAAACACCTGTAGATAGAACACCCTTTCATACAAGATACGTAAACTCCAGACTAGATAGTAGAATGAAAGACGAGGTTAGACTACTTAAACAGTTTTTAAAGGGTATAGGTGTCTATGGTGCAGAGGTAAAAATAGGAGGTTTTTCTGGATATCTAGCTGAGCTTCTGATAATATATTATGGTGATTTTATCAAAGTACTCAACTCCGCTAGAAGTTGGAGACCATTCAATACCTTCATATGTATAGAGAGAGAGTTGGATGTAAAATCTTTGCGTAAACTCTTCAGTACTCACCCCTTAGTTGTATTAGACCCCGTGGATCCTAGGAGGAACGCTGCTGCTGCACTTACACTCGACAGACTCTCCGAATTCATAGCCGCTTCAAAGGTTTTTCTTAATAATCCATCTGAAGATTTCTTCTTTCCAAAGAAACCAACTTATAGTAAGGATGATCTCTTAAATGCCATAGTTACTAGGAAATCTTCTCTGATGGCCATTCATTTAAAGTGTAGGTTCACCTCGCCAGATATACTATGGAGTCAAGTTTATAGGTCACTAGGAGGTTTAGAGACCCTACTCAAAATTCATGGCTTTAGAGTTATTTCGAAAAGAGCATGGAGTGATGAGATCGAAAACATAGTCTTTCTATATGAACTACTGACGCTAAAACTACCGATCGTAGAAAGACATGTAGGACCACCAGTATCTTCTGAGAGGGAAGACGAATTCCTCAGGAAGTACATAGGGTCAAACATTACTATCTCAGGACCTTTTATCGAAAATGGTAGATGGATAGTATACAGAAAAAGAAGGTATACTGATGCTGTTAACCTCATGAGATGTGAGTATGATAAAGTTAGACACGGAACACAGATCCTGAAGTGCCTAAAAGAGGGATTTAAGATCTATGTCAACGAAGAAATACTAGAACTTGCCGACCTACTGGGTGCCGATTTTACAAATACTCTCTGTAATTGGCTTAGAGGGAGAGTTTATTGGTTAAAGGCTATGGCGAAAAACAGCTAATAAATCTAACTAACCGATATAAGTTTGAAAAGCTATGTAGGATACTATGCTATCCTCGAGATGATTTTGAACTCTGTAAAAGAAGATTAGAGGAATTATACAAATTAGGTGTTAGGTGCATTATTCCAATAGGTAGAGCTAGGATATGTGGTACCAGTATTTTAGGTAAGGGATGTGAAAGTATCGTAATCGCAGGACTTATGGAGATGAATGGAGTCATTGCTGTAAAGATTAGAAGACTGGACTCATCCCGAAGGACTATGAGAGACGAGGCTACTAAACTTAGCATTGCCAATAGAGTGGGAGTGGGACCTAAATTAATAGCATTTACCGATGATTTCATATTAATGGAGTATGTAAATGGAATAGAATTACCGGACTTCATAAGGAAAGTTAGAGATCGAAATAAACTGATTAGAGTCCTCGTAGACATACTAGAACAGACTTACAAATTGGATAGTGTTGGACTGATCCATAAAGAACTCTCGAGAGCAAACAGACATATACTCATCAGAAAATATGATCTTAAACCCTTCATTCTGGATTTTGAAACGGCTAGTTTAACTTCTAAAAGTAGCAATTTAACACAGGTTATATCATTTCTATTTATCAAGCCGAGTACTATCAGGTCTAAGATATATCAGCTATTGGGCACAGTGAATACAGATAAGCTCATAGAAGTATTAAGAGAGTATAAAAGATCTAGATCACGTAAAGATTACACGAAATTACTGAAGTTACTTTACCTATATTGACAAGCTATTGTAATAGCATAGTCTTTAAGCAAGTTAAGCATTTAATATTGGGGATATGCATGGGTAAAATAGGTAAGGGTGTTAAATGTTCAGTAGTAGGTTGCGAGAAACAAGCCTATAAGTCCGTCACTGTAACCAGCATTAGAAAGTCGAATTTCAACCTATCCTTAGACTATTCTGGACCAAGAGTATATCTCTGTAAGGAACACTACAGAGAGTACAAGAAGCATATAAAAGATTTGAAGAAATTCGATAAGTGGCGTCGTATGAGCCTACGGTGATCCTATGAGAAATGCACTCCTACTATTATCCATAGAATACTCAGGCGAGTATAACAAAGCAGTCGTAAAGCTGTATAATCCTGAGAAGGGGAGCATCGAACTGTGGTATGATAATAAAGGACACAAACCCTATCTTCTAACAGACTTAGATCCAGAAACTATAGTAAAGGAGTACCCACAAGTAATTCAGCACAGGGGTTTTGATCACTTAGAGCTAGTAAAGAAGTACGATCCACTACGCGATCGGGAACTACTAATGACTAAGGTTGTCGCTACAGATCCCTTGTCTATAGGTGGAGGGAGAAACGCTATAAGAGATATGTTACCTAGGACTTGGGAGTCTAAGATAAAGTACCACCTATGCTATACTTACGATAATAGTATCATACCTGGAATGTGGTATAGATTAGTTAACGGAAATCTGAAGTTAGTAGACGTAGAAGTACCACCCGAGATAGTAAAATTAGTAGAAAAATTGTATCAAGATCCTGAAGTTAGAAAAAGTGCTCTTCACTGGGCTAAACTCCTACATGCACCTATTCCTGATATAAGAAGGATAGCGGTAGATATTGAAGTCTATACTCCAGTAAGAGATCGAATACCCAATCCTAGAGAGGCGAGGTATCAGGTAATAGCTATCTCCTTATCTTCTACTGATGGTCTCAAAAAGGTAATGCTACTTAGGCGCCGAGGAGCTGGTGAAGAGAAGCCTAGAATGTCCAAAGGAGTAGAGCTAGAGTACTATGATGATGAGAAGGCTATGTTAAAACGAGCTTTTGACATACTAAAAGAATATCCTCTCATACTCACATTCAATGGCGATAACTTCGATATGAACTATCTATCGCATAGGGCTAAGTTATTAGGAATACCGGATAATGAGATCCCGATCTCTATAGTCTATACTGGACAGGCAGGTCAGGTAAGGGCTCGAGTAGATCCTGGAGTACACATAGACTTATACCACTTCTTTAATAATCATGCAATGCAGGTCTACGCTTTTAAGAATAAGTATAGGGAGACTAAAACTCTTGATGCTATTGCTAAGGCTCTCCTTGGAGTGGGTAAGATAAAACTTAACAAGAATGTATCGGAGCTCAGCTATTTAGAGCTAGCCCAATACTGTTATAGAGATGCTGAACTCACATTAAAACTCACGACTTTTGACAATAATATAGTTCTGAGGCTTATGATACTCCTAATGAGAATATCAAAACTTCCCATAGACGATATAGTTCGTACTGGAATATCCCAGTGGATAAAGAATATGTTATACTTTGAGCATAGAAGGATGAACTGGCTTATACCTGAACCTAGTGATATAAGGAGATTAAAGGGTTCTACAAAAACTAAGGCTATAATTAAAGGTAAGAAGTACCTAGGAGCTATAGTCATAGATCCACTACCAGGTGTCTTCTTTAACGTAATGGTGGTCGATTTTGCTTCACTATATCCCTCTGTTATTAAAAAGTGGAATATATCATATGAGACATTAAATTGTCCTCACATTGAGTGTAAAAATAATGTAGTCCCAGGAACCCCTCACTGGATATGTACGAAACGTAGAGGCATAACCTCTGGACTCATAAGCTTCCTCAGGGATTTCAGGATAGAGATCTACAAACCCTTATCAAAGACCCCTGAGCTTAGTGAGATAGAGAGGGAATCCTATGAAGTAATTCAGCAGGCTTTAAAGGTCTTCATAAACGCATCTTATGGAGTATTTGGTCATGAGAAGTTCCCCTTATACTGCCCTCCTGCTGCTGAGTGTACTACAGCCTTAGGTAGGTATGCTATTACTAAAACCCTCCGAAGAGCACATGATCTAGGTATAACTGTCCTCTATGGAGATACTGACAGTCTATTCTTGTGGAGACCACCGCCCGACAAATTAGATGAGTTGCTTAGATGGTCTGAAGAGGTTCTGGGCATAGATTTAGATATAGATAAGGTATACAAGTTCGTAGTTTTTAGCGGTAGGAAGAAGAACTATCTAGGGGTTACTTCAGAAGGAATACTCGATATCAAAGGTCTTGTTGGAAAGAAAAGACACGTACCGGAATTCATAAAAGATCTATTCCTTCAAGTATCCAATTACATCTCTAAAGTAGAGAGCGTAAGTGATCTGATGGAAGTGAAGAAGATAATCCATGATATTGCTAAAGATAGCTATATAAAACTAAAAAAGAGAAAATATACTCTAAGTGAACTCGCCTTTAGAGTAGCATTAACTAAGGACCCAAAGGAGTATGTCAAGAGCACACCACAACATGTAAAGGCGGCTAGGCTTTTAGAGAGGTATGGCATTAGACCTAGGGCAGGAGATATAGTCAGTTTTGTGAAAGTACGAGGAGGGATAGGCGTTAAACCAGTTCAATTAGCTAGGATAGACGAGATAGATGAAGAGAAATACCTTCCACATATAGAGACTACCTTTAGACAGATATTAGAGGCTATGGGAGTAGACTTCAATGAAATACTAGGTAAACGATTCCTAGAGTCTCAGCTGTTCAATCCTCCTTAAGCTTCTCCCTTAAAAACTCTGATAGGGATTTACTTCTACCCTTCTCCTTCACTATTATTCTAGTGGGCATTCTAACAGGGTATCCCAGTCTAATAAAGAGATCGAATAGTGTATATCCATCTATCTTACTCCTTATCTTTCCCAGTTTTATCAATCTATAGAGCTCCTTTACCACATATTCTGCTACTTTAGGATACTGTATCTCTGCTCTCTCAAGTACTTCCTTAGCCTTGGCATCTAGGTACTTTAAAACAATATCCCTAGGTCTTTCTCTTACCTCAGTAGTTTTAATACCTCTCTTAAGTAGCTCTTTCTGTAATTTTAACAATCTCTTCATTTTAAGTAGTTCTATATCATCTTCCATAACAGTCCGTACTCTCTATAATACTGAGTTTTTAAAGTTTCCGCTATGAAAACCATCATTGTAAACTCGAGGTTCATAAAGTATTGAGATTACTTGAAGGAAAAATTCCTCTCATTGGAAAAATATATTTTGTAGAAGCCTATTTTAACTCGTAAGGGGCCGTCGTCTAGCTTGGTAGGATGCCAGCCTGGGAACGTATCCCTCATGGGTCGTCAGGATGCGCTGGTAGGGATGTCCTAAGAGACTGGATATCCCCAGTAAGATCCCGGGTTCAAATCCCGGCGGCCCCACTATACTATGACTCACAATGGTACTACAAAATTAGAGAGTAAGGTGTAAATGTGCACTGTAAATATTACTGAGTACAAAGGTTAATATCTACCTAGCTTTTTTGAGATATGAAATGCCCTCAAAAGCTCTCGTGATGATAGGGAGAAAACACGTAAACAAATATATAAGTGCCTGCATTGTACTATTACACTCTGGAGTAGATAAACTTGATATAAGGGCTAGGGGTCAGTATATACCCAAGGCTATAGAGGTGGTAGAGAAATTGAGAAGGCATTACGTAGTAGATCTTAAGATAGAGGATGTAAGATTAAGTAGCGATATGGTAACTCATCGTGATGAAGGACTTAAAAGGATTAGTGCTATTAGAATACTACTAAGCAGGGGTGAGTAGATTGGTAAAGACACCTTTCTGTCAGTTCGATCTCAGGACAGGAGTACTGTGCTATAAGTGTCAAAGAATGATTGAAACTGGCGAGTATAGTGAACTGGATTTTGAAGTAGCTAAATGTCTCACCGAACTAGAGAAAAGAGGATATAGTTCGATAAAGAACATGGAATTTCTGAAAGCTTATGAGAGAGAAGGATTTCTGATAATCCTAATGGCAGATGGAAATATGGACAGAAGCTCTCTAATAAAGCTCGAACGAGAGGTTAAATCTAGGCTTAAGACTAGGCCTAGATATGTAAGAGTAATCATAAAGAGAGGAACTGAGAGATCTATAATAGAGCAGATTGTTCAACCAGCCAGACTATTATCACTCAATATAGCCTGGTTCCCGGATGGAAGCTCACAGTATAATATAAAGGTCTACCCTTCAGTGAAAAGGATGTACATTCCTAAGGGAGTTGTGGAATCCATACTCAAGGAGATCTTTCATAGAGAAGTAATAATAGAGTCTTAAATATTTCCTAACCTAAGGTAAAGGTTATTAGATACGCTTTGTAAAGACCTCAGGTAATAGCATGAATAGTACAGAGCTAAAACTACCTGTATGTTCATCGTGCGGTAAATCCATACCTCCCTTTGAGAGAGGAACTTCCTTTAGGTGTCCCAATTGTGGAGAAGTAGTTATATGGCGCTGCTATAAGTGTAGACGCCTGGTCAATCCCTATGTATGTCCTAAATGTGGCTTTAAAGGCCCTTGAGGTAGCGACACTCTCCACCTACTGACCATAGCTTTAAATAGAATTGATCGCTATGAGGGAGAGGGAATAATATGAAAAGAGTTGCCGTACTGGTGAAAGTATTTCCAGAGGACCCAGACATGGATTTAGAAGATCTCAGAAACAAAATAGCAAAAGCACTACCTCAGAATTACAAAGTACTTCAACATGGAGAGGAGCCCATAGCCTTTGGTCTAAGTGCACTACTCCTAAATATAGCCATACCTGAGGAAACCGTAGGCGGTACCTCAGAGTTAGAGACTCTGATATCGAATGTAGAAGGTGTTAGTCAAGTAGAAGTACTTCGAGTGAGTAGGTTTATAGAATGATCTGAAAAGCACTACCTTTTAAATTTATTGAGATAGATTATTATCTTAGAGTTGCTAACTAATAGAGGAGGATAAAAGGGAGTTTGCATGAAGAGAGAGCGTGATAAGGAGAAGAAGGGGACTAAAGAAGTTGAATTAAGAGTAGTAGAGGCTAGTCATCGAGAGCTTGGAAGGGGGAAAGTCAAGATAGATCCCTTGGTCATGGCCAAACTAGGCCTAAACGTGGGTGATGTAATAGAGATTATAGGAAAGAAGAGAGCAGCCGCAGTGGTATGGATAGCAAACCCAACAGACCGGGGTATGAATGTTATAAGAATGGATGGTATCACTAGGAGGAATGCACAAGTAGGCATAGGTGATAAGGTAATCATTAGAAAGGCTGATGTAAAACCCGCTACACTGGTCAAGCTAGCACCAGTATCTACGAGATTAACTCTAGACGATCACTTCGTAAACTGGATAAAGAAGAGGATAATGGACTACCCACTCTGTGAAGGGAATATAGTACAGATACCAGTCTTAGGTCAGCCTATATCATTCATAGCAGTATCGGTTAAGCCTAGTGGAGTGGTCATAGTAACTGAGAGGACAAGGCTAATAGTACTAGAGAGACCTGTAGACATAAGCAGAATACCCAAAGTGACATACGAGGATATAGGAGATCTGGAAGAGGCTAAACAGAAGATAAGGGAACTCGTAGAGCTACCCCTTAAACACCCCGAACTCTTTAGGAGGTTGGGGATTGAGCCCCCTAAGGGTATTCTACTCTACGGACCACCAGGATGCGGAAAAACACTACTAGCAAAAGCAGTAGCTACAGAAAGTGAGGCATACTTTATAGCTATTAATGGTCCTGAGATTATGAGTAAGTTCTATGGAGAGTCTGAACAGAGGCTAAGAGAGATATTCGAAGAAGCTAAGACGCATGCTCCTGCTATTATCTTTATTGATGAAATTGATGCTATTGCTCCTAAGAGAGAGGAGGTAACGGGAGAAGTGGAAAAAAGGGTAGTAGCACAACTACTAGCACTAATGGATGGACTAGAGACTAGAGGAGACGTCATAGTTATAGGAGCCACTAATAGACCTAGTGCATTAGATCCTGCGCTCAGAAGACCCGGAAGATTCGATAGAGAGATCGAGATAGGTGTACCCGATCGACAGGGCCGTTATGAAATACTACTAGTTCACACTAGGAACATGCCATTAGCAGATGACGTAGATCTTCATAAGGTAGCAGAGATAACTCATGGATTTGTTGGAGCAGATTTAGCTGCTCTATGTAGAGAAGCTGCTATGAAGGCTTTGAGAAGATATCTACCTAAAATAGATTTAGAGGAGGAGAGCATACCCCCCGAAGTACTGGATAGTATTGAAGTAACTATGGACGACTTCATGAGAGCTTTTAGAGAGATTACTCCAACAGCTTTAAGAGAGGTCGAAATAGAGATACCTTCTGTAAGATGGGAGGATGTAGGTGGTCTCTACGATGTAAAACAGGAGCTCAGAGAGGCTGTTGAATGGCCATTAAAATACCCAGAATCCTTTAAGAGGTTGGGGATTAAGCCCCCTAAGGGTATTCTACTCTACGGACCACCAGGATGCGGAAAAACACTACTAGCAAAAGCAGTAGCTACAGAAAGTGGCGCAAATTTCGTAGCTGTAAAGGGCCCGGAGATTTTCAGTAAATGGGTAGGTGAGTCTGAAAGAGCTATTAGAGAAATCTTTAGAAAGGCTAGACAAGTGGCTCCATGCGTAGTATTCCTAGATGAAGTAGATGCTATCGCTCCTATGAGAGGAATGAGTATAGGGGATTCTATGGTTACTGAAAGAGTGGTAAGTCAGTTACTCACTGAGATGAGCGGTATAGAAAACCTGGAGGGAGTAGTGGTAATAGGAGCTACCAATAGACCAGATATACTGGATCCTGCTCTACTAAGACCTGGAAGACTAGACAGACTGATATACGTTCCTCCTCCAGATTTTATGTCTAGACTAGAGATACTCAAAATACATACTAGAAATATGCCACTAGCAGAAGATGTTGATCTAGAGGAACTTGCGAGAGCAACAGAAGGTTACTCTGGATCGGATCTAGAGGTACTGGTAAGAGAGGCTGGTATGATGGCCTTAAGAGAGGACATAAACACAGAAAATGTACGCATGAGACACTTTAGAGAGGCACTAAGGAGAATTAGACCCTCGATAACTGAGGACATGCTAAGGTACTATAAGGCATGGTCAGAGAAAGCTAAGATTATGAGAGAGAGAAAAGCTGTCCCAGCACCATATTTCGCATGAGGTAAGTAAAATTGCTCCCACCATACATAGAGCTATGGGAGGAATTGAAGAGAAGAGGAGGGATAGCTAAAGATACGGAGTTATTTAAAATCCTCAAAAGTAAATATGAGATAAGTAGAAGAGAGTTTAATAAATTGCTTATGATGATGGAACTAAGAGGATACATCCACGTCGAACACCTGAAGAGAAATGAAAAATTAGTAAGGGCCTTAAGATAAATATAAATCAGCTCTGCCCTCTAAGTATTTAGGCATAGCTAAGGTGATGGTATTGGGTGTAGATCTAAGAGAGTTAGTGGAAAATGTGAGAAGGACAATAAACCTAGAAAGTCTAAGAGGTAGAATAGTAGCTATTGACGCTTATAACGCTCTATATCAATTCCTGACGAACATAAGACAGCGTGATGGAACACCCCTTATGGACTCTAGGGGAAGGGTTACCAGTCACTTAAATGGTCTACTCTATAGGACTATAAACTTAATCGAGTATGGTATAAGACCAGTATATGTATTCGATGGAAAACCACCAGAACTTAAGAAAATAGAGCTTATGAAGAGAATGAAGGTGCGCGAAGAAGCCTATAAAAAGTATGAAGAAGCCTTAGCTAGAGGGGACTTAGAGGCCGCTAGAATGTATGCTCAACAAGCATCTAAATTAACCCAAGAGATGGTTGATGAAGCTAAGAAGCTACTGGACTTCATGGGAGTACCGTGGGTTCAGGCACCTTCTGAAGGTGAAGCACAGGCCGCGTATATGGTCATTAAAGGAGATGCATGGGCTACTGCTAGCCAGGACTACGATTCTCTACTATATGGAACTCCTAGACTTATAAGAAATCTGACTATAACTGGAAGAAGAAAACTTCCTAGGAGGAACGTATACATAGAGATTAAACCAGAACTTATATCTCTAAAAGAACTGTTGTCCGCACTGAATATAAACAAAGAACAGCTAGTTGATATAGCAATACTACTGGGTACAGATTATAATCCCGGTGGAGCTAAAGGAATAGGACCAAAGAGGGCTCTAAAGTTAATCAGAGAATACGGATCCATAGAAAATATTCTAAGACTCGTTCAATTTGCAGATCCCTCAGTAGATCCTCTTGAGATTAAAAAACTGTTTCTTAAACCCCAAGTAACCAACAACTATACCATCGAATGGAGAGCACCCGATGTGGATAAGGTTATAGGCTTACTATGTGATGAACACGATTTCTCCGAGAATAGGGTTAAAACAGCTCTAGAAAGAGCCCTTAAAGCATTCAAGGAGTTGAATGTTCAGACGAGTCTAGACGTGTGGTTTGGCTAGAATAAGTAGATAAGTAAGAGTATACCTATGCACTTTAGAGACCAGAGAGAGGAACTTGTAAACCGACTTATCAGAGAGGGGTATATAAGGAGTGAACTAGTGGCTAGAGCCTTCTCTAAGGTACCTAGAGAGGAATTTGTCCCTCCTCGCTATAGGGACTATTCATACCACGATACTCCTTTACCTACACTCAAAGGTCAAACTATAAGTGCCCCTCATATGTGCGCTATCATGTGTGAGGAGCTAGATCTTAAACCGGGCGATATAGTACTAGAGGTTGGCACTGGAAGTGGTTATCATGCAGCTCTCTGTGCAGAGATAGTAGCCAGATCAGATGAGAAAAACAGGGGACACGTATGTTCAATAGAAATAGACGAGGATCTTACGAAGTTCGCTTATGAGAACTTGAAACGCTCTGGATATGACTTAGATGTAAGTGTAGTCTGCGGGGATGGGAGCTTTAATCCACCATTCAGATACGAGTTTGATAAGATATTAGTCACGGCAGCTGCTCCTCATATTCCCAATAGACTACTAAAGAGTCTTAAGGTAGGTGGTATAATGGTCATACCCATAGGCAGTGAGTTCATACAGGAACTAAGCGTGATAATAAAGCAACAAGACAAGATTGTTGTGATGAGATCTGGTCCATGCTTATTCGTAAAACTAAGGGGTATAGATGGGTTCTCCTACTAGACAGAAACCCAAGGCGATGGAGAGAATTCTAGCAAGAGGTCACGAAAATGTAAAAGCTACACATAAGAGTACTCTTGAGGTGACGAAAGATTCCTATCTAACCCCAAAAGGGAACTGTATAATAGCCGTATCAGCTAGTAAAGCTGCTAACGATCTACTCCCCTCCTTCAAGTACTACTTAAGAAGGCCGGGATCCGTACTAGTAGTAATCCTAAGAGTAGGTTCACTTCAGGATATTGTAATTGCAAGAGGTCATCCCGATCTACTACTATCTGATCCTAGATCTATTGTTATTAGGAAGAGCAGTTACATAGATGGGAGAACTATTGCTATACATTCTAATAAAGCTGCTATAGACATAAATAGAGAGCTTATAAAAAGGCTAAACGACAGAAGAACAGTACTTGAAGTTACATTACTAGTCTTCGATCCGTAGAAAGACTTCAACTGGTGAAGTAGATTAGTGGGCCCGCCGGGATTTGAACCCGGGACCTACGGCTTTCTCCCCTAAATCCGAAGGCCGTCGCGCTATCCAAGCTACGCTACGGGCCCTCACTCTAAGTATAATTACACAGTATGGATTTAAATATATGATAATCTAGGTTTTCATCAGAAACATAAAAATTCTTTTCTTATAATCGCATTTTGGGTTCTATTTCATAAGAGGCTTAGCCATGTCCAATATAGCCGTGTACCAATCCTTAGCTTTTACTATAGCCGAGGCTACTAGTACTCCTACAGTACCTAACCTTATAGCCGCGGCGACGTCTTCACCACTGGAAATGCCTGCACCACACAATACTTTAATCTGAGGATTCACTTTTTTCACAAGCTCTAGAGTGCTGGTTACTATTTCGGGCTTAGCTCTTGATACTGGAATTCCTGTTCCTATGAGCTCTGGTGGTTCTATAGCTACCATGTCGGGTCCTAATGCCGCTACTGCTGCACTAACTTCAGCTGTATTAGCACATACAACTGTCTTTAGTTTAAGCTCTCTAGCCCGTTTGACTATATCATCAATTACATCTAGTCTCAACCTTCTCTCAGAGTGATTCAGCATAGTACCTATAGCTCCTGCATCCTTTACTGCCTCTAAGGTCACATGTCCTGTATGTGCTCCGGGTAGTACATTATCCACATGCTGAGCGAAAACTGGTATCTCTACAGCCTGTGCCACGACTCCTAAATCTGTTAGTTGGGGTGCAACTGCTATGGTTACCCCCGTCTCCTTCCACACTCTTTCAGCAACCTTAGCTAATTCTACAGCTCTTCTACCAGAGGCTTGTGCATAGCTCTTGAAGTTTACTAGTATTAGTGGATATGCTATCTCTACCATTTGATCTACCCTTAAGGAGTGATTATCCGTCCTTTTTACTTTTTCCCTGAGAGCTCGCTAAGTAGATCATCTGGATTATTGAAAACTTTGGTTGCGTAGTATTCAAAGAAGGGACTGAGCCCACTTGTCTCCTCGAATACCACGTATACGTGCTTATTGTTAGTGTAGGCATAAATCATCTCCGAGAGAACCCCTGGAGACATGGCTACTACGGGATAATACACTATGACTATATCGCTCTGATCTATGAACATGTAGTCCCTTTTAACAGTATGGAACTTTATCTCCTCTGCAGCCTCCAGTACTTCATTAACGGGTATCTCCAGTTTCATACCTTCATGTTCTACTTTTATGTATTCATTACCATTTTCTTTTGCTATTTCAGCAGTTTGCAGTAGATCCATATCGTTTATAGCCATGGGATCGAATACTACTAAGAACTTTCTCACTTCATCTCTGAACTTTCTCACTTCATTTATATACCCCTCTTCTCCTCTCACATGGGTTATGGGAAAGCTAAGGTATGCTCTCTTAAGTTTCGTGTACATAAGTTTATAGAGGATATCTGCGGGCTCTTCCCTAGCTATTACAAAGGATGATCTTCTCTGGTAATCAGCTAACATCTTAGTAACAAAAACTTCTTCATCCTGCCATATGAGTATCTCACGTATCGATAGTTTACCTGCCCATTGAGGATGACGCTCTAGTCTTGTCTTTATCTGGGCAACACCATCTATTATCGTTACGTACATGTCTGGAGCTAGTTGGTTAAGATAGAAGAAATCGAAGGCGGGCATTAGGTATCTCTTCCATCTGAAGGTGGTATGACTACTTATTACGTGATCCTCATATTCTTCTTTCTCAACGAGTTTAAGTATTTTCTCGAAAACTACAGCTCTTAACCATTCAAGTGTTGATGGAGAGAGATCTAAGATCTTATCCTCTCGTATTATCCTACCTAGCTCCTTAGCGGTACTAAACATCATATCCCCCACATTTACAATACTTATTCTCTTACCCCTTTTCGAGGCTAGTTTAAGTGCTTCCCTTAAGTAATCGTCTCTTCCACTTCCACTTATACCCGTGCAGAATACCTTCATGACTATTCATCCCATACTAAAAGTATAGTGAAGTATTATCCTAAAACACTTTCGGATATGTCTAAGTTAACCGTATATATGTCCACTTAGGATCTATCTTGGGAATCTATGTCTAAGTATACACTTTACGTTAAAAGGGGGGATCCCGATTGTGAGGAGCTTATTACCATGCTAAAGACTTTAGGTGAGGATATCAAGGTAATTAATATAGACAATAACGGAGTTAGAGAATTCATGTGGAAGGACGCTGGCATGGCCTCCAGAGCTCCAATACTAGTCTCTAATAATCTGATAGTTCTGGGAACAAGATCTATAAAAAAGATTTTTAACTTGAAATAGCATAGTTTTTAAATCTCAGTGCTTCGTAAAGATCTAAGGTGATACTCCATCTGGTCAATACTCTATTATCTCAGAAACGAACCTGAAGTTCTAAAGAGATCTCAGATCAAGAGAGGGCTAGACCCTACGATAATAGACAAAGCTTTAGAGTATGATAGATTGTGGAGAGAGAGTCTTAAGAGAGTAGAGGAGCTTAGACATCAGAGGAACATTATCACTCGAGAGATTGCTAGAACTAGAGATAGTACTCAGAGGGAGCACTTAATTAGGAAAGCTAAAGACCTCAGTTCAAGGATTAAAGCGTTAGAAAAAGAGGTCGAGTTATACGAGGAAGAGAGAAGGAAAATACTACTTAGCGTACCTAATGTAGTACACCCCTCTACACCAGTAGGTAAGGATGAAGAGGATAATGTTCCAATAGCAGTATACGGTAAACCTAGGGTTTGGAAAGGTCATCTGGACAATTTCTTAAAGCAAATAGCTGGGTTTAATGTTGAATATGAGGTTCTAGAATGGAGACCTAAGAGTCATTATGAACTCGGTTACCTTCTTGGACATATAGACACGGAGAGAGCAGCTAAGGTTTCAGGTTCTAGATTTTACTATCTACTTGAAGATCTAGTATGGCTTGACATATCACTTACACTCTATGCAATTGACTTCTTGACTAAAAGAGGATATGTACTGATAGAGCCTCCCTTTATGATGAGAAGAAGGGCATATGAGGGGGTAATAAGCTTAGAGGATTTTAAGGACTCCATTTACGAATTAAAGGGAGAGGATTTATTCCTCATAGCTACATCCGAACATCCCATGGCTGCTATGTTCATGGATGAGGTTTTAGAGGAGGAAGTTTTACCGATAAAACTGGTGGGAGTTAGTCCTTGTTTTAGGAAGGAAGCTGGTGCTCATGGCAAGGATACAAAAGGCATATTTAGAGTACATCAATTTAACAAAGTAGAGCAGTTCATATTCTCACTACCTGAGGATTCATGGAAGCTACACGAGGAACTACTAAAGAACGCTATAGAACTATGGAAGGGATTGAATATACCCTTTAGGGTTGTAGACGTCTGTACAGGAGATCTAGGCGCTGTCCCAGTTAGAAAATATGATATAGAGGCTTGGATGCCAGGACAAGGTAAATTCAGAGAAGTAGTCTCATGTAGCAACTGTACTGATTACCAGTCCTATAGATTAAACATAAGATACGCAGAGAAGAAGGGATATCCAGCTAAAGGCTACGTACATACACTAAACTCTACAGCTATTGCTACATCGAGAGCTATAACAGCGATTTTAGAGAATTTTCAGCAGGAGGATGGTACAGTACTAATACCTACTGTACTTAAAAAATATCTAGAGAATTTTGAAAATGCTCCTAAAGAGGTGATTGAGCCATTAAAGATAAAGTGGATAAAGTAAAAAAGGCTATAATTGTATTGGAAAATGGAGATATGATATTAAAGGATAAAGAATATATTCAAAAACTATATTCATCTGGATTCGGATCTATGAGAGGAGAAGTACTAAAGCTCGATCCCTTAGAAGTACTCTATCTAGTGTACACTAATAGGGCTCGTGTTCTGGAAAATGGAAAAGAGATACCCTTTAAAACTTTAGTGCGAATGTTTCAGAAAAACTATTCCGATATCTGGATTAAATTTCTAATATACCATGATTTGAGGCAGAGAGGATTCATTACTATGAAAGGATACACTACTGGACTGGAGCTCAGGGTTGCTGAAAAGAAGGCAGAGAAGAATCGTCCTAAGACTATAGTATTTGGATTAGTAGAGGGAAGAAAGGTGAAGTTCTCTAGTATAAGGTTTATGATAGATAGGGCTATGAGTCTTGGTAAAAATGTGGTCTTAGCTATTGTAGATAAGGAAGGAAATATAACATACTATACTGTCTCATTTTCGAGATCCACCATGACAAGAGACACACGTTTCCCTTCGGAAGATTAAGATGTTTGATAAGAATACTTTCTTAGCTTTATTTCTTCTATGAGTTTGCCTATCAATCTGTATCTTTCTTGTTGCGTAAGCTTTTTAATATTTAAATCCATGGAAAATTTAAGTGATTATCATGGATAAAGCTTCATTCGACCTTCAACCAACTACTCCTTATAATTTTGATCTGCAGTGGAAATTTTATTCTTCATCCAAGGATCCACAGCCTGAAATTTATAAAGATGGCATCTGGAGACGGAGTTTCAAAATCGGAGATAGATTAGTTCCAGTGGAGGTTACTTCTATTGGCACTGTAGAAAAGCCAAAGTTGAGGGTTAACACATTTTCCAAACTCAATGCAAAAGAGAAGAAGTATCTTTCGGATAAAATTGCGGATATTTTTAGATTGAAGGATGACCTCAGAGCGTTGTATGATTTTATGGATCAAGATAGTATACTTCGTAAGATAAAGAAAGAACTTTACGGTCTGAGACCGCCAGGAATCGGAGCGAATATATTTGAAGGAGCAATCAGAGTAATAATCCAACAGCAGATTTCTTTACGGGTTGCCTACGTGATAACCGGGACATTAGTCAGGAGATTTGGAGAGAAAATAGAAATTAATGGCGAAGCATATTACGATTTTCCTTCACCCCAAGTGTTGGCAAACGCCGATGAAACTGAATTGAGAAAATGTAAATTATCCCGTCAGAAAGCCAGATACATTAGAGACCTTGCATTGAAAGTTGTCAATGGATACGATTTGGAGAAAATCAGAAAGATGGACAACGAAGAAGCTATTGAGGAGTTGATGAAATTTAAGGGAATTGGAAGATGGACTGCTGAGTTGATATTAATAACGACATTAGGAAGAATGGATCTCTGCGTTCCCGATGATCTTGGAGCTAGAAAAGCGGTTTCATATTTCTACTTTGACGGAAAACTTCAATCAGGAGATATCGTTAGAAAATTCACGGAGAGGTGGGGTGAGTTCAAGGGTTGGATAATTTATTATTTAATATGTGCTTACAACATAGAAAATAGAAATAGCGTATAAATATAGAAAACAAAAACTATACGAAAAGGAGTTGGAGGATTATCCAAAGGCAACAGTTTTGCTATTGCACTTTAGCGAATGTTTTGCTACTGCTCTGGTTTGAATTCGCTGCTTACGGAATGTCTGCATTGAGATTTGCTGGATTATCGATGATTTCTATTCTATTTGCGATGTTTCCGCATGTGGAATTTTTAATATATGTTGGAATAAGTCTAATAGGCTTCCTGCGATAATGGTGGCAAATCAATTTGGAAGAAAAGGAGTGCACGCAATGTAAGATGAGATATATCTGTAAGGCAAGTGTTGCTAAGTGATGAGTATGGAAACAAAACTTCGAAAAATAGTAGAGATTCTATCCGAGAAATACGAAATTAACAAGTGGTGGGAAAGATATACCCTATTTGAAACATTGGTTAGTATAATCTTGTCACAACGAACATACTGGAAAAATGTAAAAAACGCCATCGAAAGATTTAGTGAGAGGTTTACCGGCGTTGAAGATGTGGCAAAAGCAAGCGTGAAAGAGATTGAAAAAGTTATTAAACCGGCGGGTTTATATAGGATCAGAGCTAGAAGAATTAAGAACATCGCCAAAGAGCTAGTTGAAAAATACGATGGAAAGTTAAGTAAAATATTGAATCTTCCCTATGAGGAAGCAAAGAAGAAACTGACCTCAATAAAGGGAATTGGACCGAAAACCGCAGATGTCTTTTTAATGGCGACTAAGGGAGAACAAGTTCTACCAGTTGACATTCACATTTTCAGAATAATGAAAAGGTTGGGAATAGCCGATGAAAGAGATAATTATGAGAGCCTGAGGGCAAAACTTGAAGCAGAGATACCTCCCCACCAGAGAATGAAGACTCATCTAATACTGATAGAATTTGGAAGACAAATCTGTAGAGCGCGAAATCCCAAATGTGAAGGATGTCCGATTAAAAGATATTGTGAAGTTAGGAAAAATGATTTTACAATGCCAAACATATAAAATCTCGCGACCTCTCGAAAAATCAAAATTTCTTTCAGAGAAATTTTGCCCTTCAGGATATCTAACAGCGGACAAAGGGAAAATCAAAGATTTCCCAAACTGCCTTCAACAATATGTTTGAAATGAAAATAAGTTAGCAGAGCCAGAAACAGAAAAATTTAAAAATATTATAAGGCTCATATGTATCCTACATCCTCAAGAAACCTTAATAGCCTATTCACTATCCTATTCTCGTAATTCAGCTTATATCTGTTATAAGTCCCCTTTATTTCAACAATAATATTGTACTCATGGAGTTTTGCTAAAGCACGAGTGACATCTCTATGCTTTAGACTAGTTATCTTAGAGATCGTATACTTAGTAGCTAGAGGGTTTAGTGCGAGAGCTCTTATGACACGTAATGAAGACTTACTCAATATATCCTCTATAATCCTCCTATTTTCCATACATAAGAACTATCTCTTTGAGCAAATAATAATATCTTCTAAATACCTATTGTGACAATCAACCCCCTCTCTCTAAAGGTACTCTATTACTTTTAAATCTGAGAGAACACTTGGACTCGATGAACTGTCCAGAATGTGGTGGACTGGTAATACTAAGCGATAGAGGAGAGGATGTATGTACTCATTGTGGTCTAGTGATAGAGAAACACCTCTCAACTTCTGTGAGGACCCTAGCCCCGTCCTATTATAGGTTAGGAAAACCCATGCCTTTAAGGAAATCGTACTATAGTAACATACTTAATACCATGAAGACTCTTGAAAAGGTATGTAATATCCTTGGCTTCACGAGAGAAGAGGTCATAAATACCAAGGACCTGTATCTAAAGCTTGTGGATAGATTTAGGAGAGAAGAACTTAGTGTCTCCAGTTCGAAGTTAGCTGCAACCTCTATATATCTGTCATCTAGATTAAATCACAGGATAATAAAGATATCAGATATCTCCTATTACTTTAGATCACTAGGCCATAGGGTTAATGTGAACGATATAGTGAAGACCTCAATATTAGTAAAATCTTTCTCAATAATAAATTTAAAAATAGATATGAAATTCTCTATTTTAAAGTTATTATTCAAATCAATAGTTAATTCAAAGGAGATTGACGATAATATTAAACATAAACTTTATGGACTCATATTGAATATGATAGAGAATAAGGATCTTATGAGAAAACTTCAGGGTAGAAGTCGTAGAGTAGTGGCAGCTACCCTTCTATATCTAGCGCTTAAAAGGCTTGAGGATGAGTATGGAGAAAAGTACAATATTTCTATAAAAAGAATTGCTTCACTTATCGGAGTTTCGACTTCCGCACTTTGTAAGTCCTTAAAGAGAGTCTAAGATATTTCCTTAAATCTACTCTCTAGTTTCTTTAGTACTGCTGGTAGTGTTGTGTACTCCATCTCCTCAGGACCCAGTCTATGTGGCATGAAGGGACCGTGTCTTCTTATATAGTCTGCGACGAATTGTGCAGTACTTCTAGTATAATCGAATGCTGGATCATCGAATAGATCGTTAGGTCCTTCAAGTATACCATTATGGAGCTGAAAACCTAGTGCTACTACTCGTGGTGGTCCATCAAAACGAGTGCACTTAGCGTACTTGAGTGGAACAGGCATTAGTGGCCCTGTGTGTGACCCCCTCATCCATCCTGCTACCATATGGGGGAAGGCAAATGCCTCTAAAATCTCTCCAACAGCCGGAAGTCCGTGTTGAGCTCTGACTATTAGTACTGGGTCATCTTTACCTACGTACTTCCCTGCTATTAGACTTAATCTAGTCACACTAGCTGCTGCTGCTATGAGGTTATCGGACTTTCTCCATACTCTTTTAATAATATACCTACTAGGTGTACCTATTAACGCTAGGATATCGTATAGTTCCTCTGGTGCACTAAGTACTACTGTTTTACTCTCTATAACATCCATAATCTCGAACTTGAATCCATCGTGCATCTTGGGATCTATTACTAGTCCAGCTGTATTAAAGGGATCTGCGAATATCCTGAAGACTGGTAGGTTCCAAGCTCCTGGTTCGGTTTTATCTGCTGCAAATACTATTATGGGTTCGGATGGTCTCTCTTCGAACTCCATTTCAGCTACTCCAGGACCCATTCCTCGAACATTACCACTAAAGGCTTCTTTAAGTAGGTCTTGTCCTGCTCCATATAGTTTAAGTGGTTTGCTTACCTTATTCGTAGCTTCTACGAAGGTATCCCATGCTAATTTGTGGATTTCTGGATTATCCTCTCCTTTAGTATGAGTCATTAGTAATTGTAGATCGTCACCTGCATTGAAAACGAAGTAGTCCACAATAAGCCCTGTCTCCTTAGCCTCTCTCAATTTTTCCTTGGAGAACTCTATTAACTTTGGATGTACCATGCTGTGACCTGCTAGAGATCCTATGTCGGCCTTTATCAGGGATACTGTTATCCTCATGTTCTCACAGGTGTTTGTATTAGAGGTAATAAATTAATGTTATCCTAGTCACTACTACTGCTCGGATTCCTCTAAAGGAGCCATGTAATAGTATTCCTTAAGCACCTCTTTCTGATATCTATCCAACCATGAACCTGGCTTATTAACACGAGGTCTTCCAGTATCCCTATCACGTCTAAAAGTGACCTCTAGGTCGCGCAGAAATCTATTCATTCCCCTATGGAGACTTTCAGGCGAGTGGGCATGCCCAGAGACTCCAGGAGTGCCTAAAAAGACCATTATGGAGTCGGCTACAAAATCCTGCGCTACTATATCATGTTCTACTACAAAAGTAGCGGCCTCTCTTTCCTCCGTTATCCTTCGTATAAGTCTAGCTACTGCAAATCTGTATTCTACGTCTAGGTAGGCCATAGGCTCATCTATCAAATATACATCAGCTTTCTTAAGAAGACATGAGACTATAGCAACTCTCTGTAGTTCTCCTCCTGAGAGCGTATTGATATCTCTATCGAGTAGTTCTATTAGTCCTAGTGGTTTTAGAAAGTTGGTTTTTATGGAAGATTCTTCTGGATCCACTCCTATCTCATACCTAAGATATTCATACAGAGTTCCCTCGAGCTTCATCTCTAGTAGGAATTGTGGCTTATAGCTAACCTCTAGTTCTCCTTTAAGTTCCACATAGCCTTCATCAGGTTCTATTATACCGGCAAGTAGTTTAACGAATGTAGTTTTACCTATACCGTTAGGTCCTAGGATCCCTATAACCTCTCCCCTATGAATCTCTCCTGGTTCTATGCATAGTTTAAAATTATCCAACACTTTTACCATTCTAGACCATGATACTAATAGTTCTTCGGGTTTCCACTCTACCGGAACGGGATTTAGTCTAAATTTTATGGGCTCTTCTCTTATCAGTATATTTTCCTCTTTAAGGTACCCCTTAAGGTATGCATTTATACCCATTCTAACTCCTCTTGGTAGTGAAAATATTCCATATGCTCCAGGTACTCCATAGACTATGTGCACAATATCCGAAATGTAGTCCAGTATTACGAGATCGTGCTCAACAACTATAGTGTACCTGTTCTTAACTGCTAGCTCTCTTATCAATCTAGCTAATCTTAATCTCTCTCTGACATCTAGGAAGCTAGATGGCTCATCTATTAAATATATATCAGCATCACGAACTAGTACAGCTGCTATAGCGAACTTCTGTAATTCTCCTCCACTAAGTTGTGTAAGCCTTCTGTCCCATATGGGATCAAGGTTTAGTTCCTTAGATATCTCCCTTAATATCCCCCTCTCATCAATCTTGGATAGTATCTCTCCTACTCTACCCTTTAGAACCTGTGGTATCTTATCTACTTCTTGTGGTTTGTATATCGCTTTAATCTTACTGTCGGCTAGCTGGTTAAAATAATTTTGAAGTTCAGATCCTCTGAAGAATCTGAGTATATCAGTCCAAGTTGGCTCTCTATCCAACCTTCCTAAATTTGGTTTTATCCTACCTCCTAGTATTTTAAGTGCAGTACTTTTACCAGTTCCGTTGGGTCCTATAATTCCTACGACTTTACCTCTCTGAGGTATTGGTAATCCGTATAGCTTAAAGGCATTAGGGCCGTATCTATGTACTGCCCTTCTCTCGTATTCGTCGGGAAGGTTTACTATAGTTATAGCCTTGAAGGGACATTTCTTAACACATATACCACAACCTAAGCATAGGGGTTCAGATATCCTAGCTACGTCATCTACTATTTCAACACATTTAGCACCTGATCTATTGATTGGACAAAATCTTACACACTCTTTATTACACCTTCTAGGTTTGCACAGATCCTCCTTTACAATAGCGAGTCTCAAGGTTTTACACCCTATCTAACCTTAGTGAAGTAATCTCTTAGTACTACTTAAATTCGATGTCCATAGAGGTAATTCATATAAAAGCGCCAGTGGGAGCCAAAGCTTATAAATAGGGTCTAATATCCTTAGCATGGGAAGATTATGGATCGAAGACCAGAGTTCGTAGTAGAGACGAGAGATCTGCATAAGTACTACTACCTAAAGGGAGAAACTGTTAAGGCCCTTAAAGGTATTAACCTACAGATAAAGTATGGAGAGTATATATCTATAATGGGACCCTCGGGCTCGGGAAAGACTACTCTCTTTAATGTTATAGGTGGTCTGGATAAGCCCACTAAAGGAGAGGTTCTCCTTGATGGAAGAGATTTATGGAAGCTTAAGCCAGCTGAAGTCGCATGGGTTAGATGTCATAAGATAGGTTATATCTTCCAGACCTTCAACCTAATTCCTGTACTGACAGCTTTAGATAATGTCATGCTTCCTATGATATTTGCTGGAGTACCTAGAGAAGAGAGAGTGAAAAAGGCTACTAGACTCCTAGAGAGAGTAGGTCTAGGGGATAGATTACACCACAGGCCTACTGAGCTATCTGGTGGTCAGCAGCAGAGGGTTGCGATAGCTAGAGCACTAGCGAACGATCCAGCAATAATACTAGCAGACGAGCCAACAGGAAACCTAGACCTACACACGGGTATGAAAATAGTAGGCCTCCTTAGAGAGTTGAATAGGGAGAAAGGCGTTACTATAATTACGGCAACGCATGATTTAAAAATGATAGATGTAAGCGATAGAATTGCCTGGATTAGGGATGGGGTCATAGAGAGGATCGAAGAGAGAATGGGAGTGGAGTTAGGAGCGGCAGAGTTTGAAATATAACCGGTGACACTATTGCTTAAGAAGTTCAACCTGATAGTATCCACCTATCGTAATAGAGAGGATGAGTGCATATCTGAAGTATGGTACTTTCTAAAAGAATTTGGAGCTAGAGTAGTAGAGGCTAGTAAAACCGGATTACCGGGTTTAGTGGTAATCAATACTGATCTAGATCCTCTTGAAGTAGTCGATAGGATGAGAAGTATAGCTGAAGAGAGACCTTGGGAGTTCCAGTACATATTAAAAGTAGTTCCAATAGAGATTACAATGGAAACAGACTTAGATAAGATAAGAAAGGCTACACTCGAAATGTGTAAAACACATCTTAAAGAAGATGAGACCTACATGGTAGATGCTAATATAAGATTATCGGAAATTGGTAGAAAGGATGTGATAGAAGCCATAGCTCCTTATGTAAATAATAAGGTGGATCTGACCAAGCCCATGAAGGTGATAAGGGTTGAAATTATAGGAGACGTGACAGGAATCAGTATTATAGAGCCTAAATACATACTTTCAATAGCTAAGATGAAAAGGCGAAGATAGTTGTTCTGTTCACTTTAAGAGTGCGACAGGAATCACAGAAATCTATAATTTGCTTATATTCAGGTAGGCTATGCGAGCTATTATACACTTCTCCACAGCCTCATCTAGATCTTTAGCATAAGTAGCCTTTAGTTCCTCCTCAGTTATATTAAACCATGAGATTAGTTTTCTTTTCGACTCTCCTGGCTTCAGTAAGTTATCATCAATTTCAATTACCGTTTCCTTACCCAATAGTTCTAATATTTCTTTGATGATCTCATCATCTCTTTTTAATCCCTCTACTACCTCACAGGCCACTATTTCAGTTAACCCCGGCTTAAGTCCAAGTAATTTTATAGCCTTATCTATCTCCCTAGTAGCTGAAGCGTATAGCATAATCTCTAGAGGAAGTTTTTTAGCTACATTCTCCCCCCTAATCCACGACCTCAGAGCCATATGAGTTGCAATGAGTATATGCCTGAGACTCCATATACTTCTGGCATCTAGTAGGATTATAGGAATTCGAATTCTACTAAGTTTCTCTAAGATCACTCTTGTAACTTCACTAGATAGTCTCCTTAATCTTAGACCCACTACGAACATAGTGAACTCCTTATCCTCTATCCGTAGGCGCATACTTATAGGCAAAATTTGACACCTTGAACTACGTGATCTAGTACGCCCTCTACATCTATCTTCTTTCCTTTCTTGATCAATAGTGAGCACATTCCTAGTAGTAGTGTTATTAGATTAGATGGCTTTACATATCCCATATTACCTATTCTGATGATTTTACCTCTCCACTTACCCATACCACCGCTAACAAATACCTTGAAGTTACTCCTTAACCATTCAGTTACACTTTCTGGAGTTATCCCTTCTGAAGGGTATACGCTTATTATAGTATTCGATCTTAACTCTTCTGGTACTACTGGTTTAAATCCCATATGCTTCATTGCTGAATACATTACTTTAGCTCTCTCTTCATGCATCTTAATCCATTTATCGATTCCTATTTCCTCTAGTATAATCTCTAGTGCCCTATTAAGTGCGAATAGGATACTCACAGCTGGTGTGAAAGGAGTTTCAGGCCTCTCCATGAATCTCCTATATTTCTTTAAATCTAGGTAATAGCTTTTAGATCTATTATGCTCTATCCTAGACCAAGCCTCTTCACTAATACTTATAAAAGAGATGCCAGGTGGACTCATTAAACACTTCTGGGATGCCCCTATAACAACATCTATATTCCATTTATCAGTATAGAGCTCATCTCCTCCTAATATAGAAATAGCATCCACGACTGTAAGTAACCCTTGAGATCTCGCCTTTTCAACTATCTTTGGTAACCACCTTAGTGTGAGACCAGGACATGTATCGTTATATACTAGTAATAGTACTTCAGCATCTCCATGTTCTTCTATAAGCCTTATGAAATCCTCTAATTTCGGGTAATCCTTTACAAAGCCTATGGTCTTAGCCCCTATTAGTTCAGTTGCATCCCTCAATCTACTACTGAATTCACCGTATACTGGAACGAGAGTTTTTACATCCCTATCCACTAGGTTCATTAATACGGCTTCTACAGCTCCTGTTCCCGATGCCGTGAAGATATAGATTTGATTGTCTGTTCTAAACACTTCTCTAAGGCGTTCAACTACGTGCTTTAGTAATCTTCTAAACTCTACAGATCTATGACTTATCATAGGTCTAGCCATTTCAATGAGTACCTCATAGGGTAGTTCTACGGGACCTGGAGTGAAGAGTATGGGATCCTCCACTTCATTCTCCCCTTTAAGAGAGGAGAGGTAACTTATACTATTTCCCCTTAAACTATTAGGGGATTGCAATAAGAGAATTGGTACTATTACTTGTTGAGGCGGGCTTAGAGCTAGTACCTAGAACAATCTGTAACCATCCCTCCGTGAGGAAGAGCGCGGCTAGAAGAGGGAAAAGGCCATCTGAGATCATCTTGGATATCTCACTTCACTATCAAGCTATGAAGAGCTTACCGGATTTTAGAAAGCGAGGTAGGCCTGATATTATTCATCTATGTCTCTTAGAAGCCCTATCCTCACCACTAAACCTAGAGGGAAAGCTTAGAACTATAGTGCACACTGTAGAGGACAGGGCAATATACTTTGATCCCAGTGTTAGACTACCTAGAAATTACAGTAGGTTTATTGGACTATTTGAACAGTTATTGATTAAAGGTAGGGTGCCTCCAAGTGGAGGAAAGCCACTCATATGGACTAAAAGGAGAAGTTTAAAGGAAGTGGTTGAGGAAATATCACCAACTAAAATAATACTACTAAATGAACATGGTGTACGTATGAGTGTTAGAAAGTTAGCTAAGTATGTAGTGCATATAGACTTACCTCTGATCATGATAGGGGCCTTTCAGAGGGGGGACTTTAAACAGGATACTAAGGAATTAGCTGATGCGATTGTATCCATATACCCTAGTCCACTAGCCACATGGATAGTGACGTCTAGAGTACTATGTGGCATCGAGGAAGAGTTAGGTATTATTTAGTATCAGTAGAACATCCTCAAATGTCTCTATGGGACTTAGGACTCTCTTGAAAAAGACCCCTGTTCTACCTTTTTCGCATCGTTTTGATAGAATAGATTTTCTCTCCTCAACTATATCTATAGATACTCCTAGTACTTTAGCTACCTTGCTTTCCCTACCTATGATTGAGTACTCTATATGACCCCATTTTGTGGGGAATATAAGCATAAGCCTTTTATCAACTCCGGGTACTCTCAATCCTCTTTTTAGTCCCTTTAGATCTAGCTCGCCACTGAATTTATAGAACTCCAACTCTAATCTAGATAGAGGTAGTAGTGGAAAACTGACTACAAGTTCTTCATCTAGGTGAATGTAGGCTTTGGGTGTATGCCTTGGAGTCGCCTTAATGACCTCTCTCCTTATAGGATAATATCCATGTTCCCTTAGTACATCTTCTACTATTGAGGGAAGAGGGGGATATTTTATGACTATATCTATATCACTACTATTCTTAACATCTCCTCTAGCTAAACTTCCATAAGTATATGTCTTTAGTCCATACTTCTCTAATATCGACATTACTTTAATAGCCCTATATCGCTTTGATTTAAGTAAATCCCAGTGATCTTTGTCATACTGTACTTCTAGATATTCGAACATACTAATCACTCTTTATGTCGAGTCATTCTTCGTACTTTCTCCAGGGCATCCAGTAGTTCATTCATAAGTTTGACATATTCTTCGAGCTGTCCTATATCTATAGCACTTTCCATAAGATCCCTAAGCTCGTTTATCTTTAGCATAAGCGTATCTTCTATAGCATCTAGAAATAGGTCTCTCTCCAGTAATGTTCTCTCTCTATCGCTTTTAACAAGGTATACTCTTCGTTCACATTTTGGACATATTATCTCTCCTCCCTTGAGCTTAAAGAGAGGAGTATTACAAGTAGGGCATACCTCGGCGAGCATAGTAGCTCCTGACTTAAGTAGTCTAGCCATCTTTTTTATCAGATCCTCTCTATTATTGCCTTGTTTAGATGAGTTCATACTTCAAACACTCTGCCTACTCTAAGTAGAATACGATGGGTAATTAATATTACTCCTCAATAGCTGGGGTTACATACTCTCATCCCGCGTAAAATTCTTAAAGCTTTAATCTTAAGTAAGCCTCTAAAACTATAACATGATTAGATAAAAACATAAATTAGATAAAAGTACTAAAAATACTAGGAGAACTGGAGAGATTAGAAAGAATAATGTATAAATAGGGTAGAGTTAGACACTTTCTATAAATTTTTTAATTATTTGAATACATTTATCATAATCATGAAAGTCTATTTCGTATACTATTACTCCCATTTTCGTAAGGAATTCTCTTACTGCTTCATATAGTTTTGACGGAAAGTCTTGTATTTTACATACTATGGCTATGCGATACTTAGACTTTGTAAGTATACTACTTACCGCGTCTAAAATATTATTAATTATAGCTTCATCTACCTCAATTGACTCCTCATATTGTGATAGAGGGTAGATGTCACTTATCTCTAATGGTATTACTCCAAAAGCCTTTGAGTAGAGTAGTAGATGTATCCTACGTACATGCTCCCCAAACACATTCTGAAGCAGCATATATAAGTTGAATACAGGTCCTTGTCTATTGTGAGGCCTAGTATCGATATCCGGTACTAGTATTAGTATATCCTTGTATTTAGGAACTATGTATCTATCTTTAAGCATCTGTAGGTGTCTAGTCACTTCAGGTCTCATTAGGGACTTTTTATCGAAGAGGAATATTCCTCTTCGAATTTTAGATGTTCTTGGATGTACCTTCTCTAGGAACTTCAGGTACTTTTTAAGCCTGTAGATAGATCTGAAGAGAGAGGGGTGTGAATGTAATCTGCTCTCCACAAGTTCCCATAACCTACCTTCATGGATGGCCTGTTTTATACTTCTGAGCTCACTAGCTATAATGTAGAGATTATGCTTAGCTAGTATTCTCTCAACCTCGTACTTAGGCATTTCCTTGAGATCATGAGGGGTGTATTTAGAGCACATAGGACAGGAACATGGGAAGTACTCAAGAGTTTCTATCCTACGAGTGCCCCAGGGGGTCATATATCTCCCGTCCTTAGCGTAGAGTGCATATGATGCAGAGTCGAATAGGTCTACTCCAAGAGCTACTACTAGTGAGAGTACCATGGGATGCCCAGCTCCAAATAGGTGTAGTGGTCTACCTATGGGCAGGTTAATCTTTGCGATCATTATCAGATCCACTAGGTCTTCGAACTTATAACCAGACAACATCTGTACGGGTCCTCCTACAGCATATATGTCCATGGGTATTTCAGAGAGAGCCTTAGCAGCATACTCTACAAGCTCTCCATATCTTCCTCCCTGTACTGGACCTACTAGGAGAAAGTCTTCTCGCTTCCGAATCTCTACAGCTCTTCTAGCCCTTCTAATAGTCTCTTCTACCTCTTTCTTCGCCTGTTCAAGGGGGGTATTGTAACGTGTTGGTATGTCTAAAATGACTCCTATATCACTACCTATGTTCTCTTGATATTTCAGAATACCCTCTGGATCCACATCTATATCTCCATAGACCATGAGTTGGTATGCTCCTGAGTCCGTCATTATAGGTGTGTTCACTCCTAGTATTCCGTGAACTTTAAGCTCTTCAGCTGATTTACCATAGTGTTTCATTATAATATAGGCATTGGTAATCAATAGTTCAAAGCCCATGCTTAATATCTCTTCAGCTGTAATGGGGTTTATTACGGGGTTTACTACGGGTGCTATTGCGGGAGTTTCTACACTACCATGGGCTGTCTTTATTCTACCAATTCTACCAGCTAGATCTTTCTCCAGTATCTCAAATTCTCCTACTTCCATTTTAGGCTAATCCCTTTTCCTTGAGGTAAGTATCGAAGAGCCTTTTAATTCTCTCTGCCATAACTCCTGTCCCCTCGACGCCATGTTCTGTTATCCTTATTCTATCCATTACTGTTATAACTCTCCCCTCTTCATAGTATTTCACCATCCTAGGGAAGTGCTTTTCTAGAATTTCTGCAAACTCCTTAAGATCTAGTAGTACTTCCTTAGTGTATACTATAGAGATGCTGTGACCGTATACTATTAACCTAGTGAAGGTCTCCCCCTCACTATTTACAGCATTTGCTAAACATAGATCCCGCGTACTAGGATTGAACCCGAGAAGGACCCCACTATACTTTTCACCACTCACAGTCACTACAGTTATATTTCTATCTAGTAGTGCTTGCATTTCAGAATTAAACCTCTTAGATAGGGTTGTTAGACTCACACTTCACACCTCCAGTCATAGTCTGCTGTTAGTTACGTGTCAGAATTTAATAAAGTTAGCTAGAATATTGTAGTGGGTGAAAAGCATGTACTCGTGGAAAGTAGTAGTGGATCGAATTAGTGAGGGAGACCTGAAAGATCTCTATATAATAGACGCCTCTAATCCAGATGAGAGAATAACTATGAAATTAGAACTGGCTAGAATAGTACTAGATAATCTAAAGGTGAGAATAGAGGAGAATAGTGGACTATGTGTGGAGATATCTAAGGAGGAGAAAGAGGACTACAAGGAAGTGTACGATCTATACATGGTAGGTAAGCTCTTGAAGGAAATTACAGAGGTTGGAATGTGGAAATACATATTCACTATAGGTGGATTACGATTCATAGTAAGTACTCCTACAAGATTGGAGTTACTGAGTGAAATGGACAAAGTATACATAGGGATAAGGGTGAGCAGATGAATGGAATATCCATGTCAGAGTTCAGAACTCTCTGTGAAAAATCTAGACAAGAGAAGTTCAGAATAGAATTCATATTCGAAAAATTCCCATACAAATTAGTAGTGGACAAAGTAATATTTGTTGAGGATAGAGAGGGAAGAAGGGTTCCATGGACTAGAGTATTCGGTTCGAAGACGCCTACTGATGTACTGTTAAGCTTTAGGGTAAAGGAAATTAGAATAAGGAGTAAGAGGGGATTAGAGAAAAGAATAGAGAGGATAGAGGAGTTTAGGGAGTTTATAGGCCTCAGTTAACATTACCTGGAAACTTTCTCGACTATCTTCTTAAGCCTTCTTGTCCTCAAGTATATTGTAAGCTCGTATACCCCGATTACTAGTATGACGATCACTATCAGTAGTACTATAGTCATATATAGTGGATACCACTGATCGACTATCGAACCAAAGATCTCTATTACGGGCAATGTTACATCTACGAACACTGTTCTTCCTCCAGTAATCTCTACTTCTCTAGTTACTTGTCTATTGGCTATGGATACTGTTATGGAGTACTTACCAGCTGGTAGTTCTACATTAAGTTTTCCATTTTTCAATAATAGTTCTTCTTTTACTCCATCTTCTGATACTATTTCAACATATGCCATTCTAAGAGGTTGTCCTAGAACGGTTTTAGCTACTATGGCCAATCTCCCTATAGTATAACAGGTTACCGAAGTGTTATACGTGGTTATGACTACTTCATAATCTATACTAAATCCTCTCCATGAAATTACTCTTAGGGTAATAACACCTAGAGGGACATCTCTTATCGAGATCCTCCCTTCAGAATCTAAATATCCTTCTACAACAGTTCCATCTAGCTTAATAGCCTGAACCCTTGCCCCCGCTAATGGAGAGCCAAATGGACTCATGACACTAATGGGCTCTGCTGTTACTATGGGTAACATTAGAAGAGGAAATATCATTAATATTACAAGGGTCAGACTCTTCATAGTATCCCTCATACTATTACTGGCTAAAGGGAAGAAAAAAGGGTTACTCTTATATTAACATTGGAGAATGAGCAAAGCTTATGAGTGAGAAAGTATAGAGCAGTATAGATAAGATCCTAGAGAAATACGATATCATACGCGGGGGTGCCCGAGCCAGGTCAAAGGGGCGGGACTGAGGCTCCCGTGGCGAAGGCCTGCGTGGGTTCAAATCCCACCCCCCGCACCAATCTTGAATTCTCGTCTATCTAAATCTTATTCCGTTGTACAGTAAGGCCTATAATGGAAATACTGAGTGCAGTTCTAAGTGGGAAGATTTATATGGGACTATTATTATCCCAACAATAAGGTGGGAATATAAAGGTGGTCACGATCGACGAAAAGGGAAGAGTTACCATACCCTCCGAGGAGAGGAGCGCGCTTAGCCTTAAGCCCGGTGATAAGCTTATGGTCAGCGTAGAGCGAGGAGCTATAGTGCTGAAGCCTATCATACCTAAGCCTGTTAGAGTTAAGGCCCATAGGAAATGGGGTAGGGAGGCTTTTCTTAAGGCAGGTGAGGCCACTTTTGGAGATTGAGAAGAAAGTATGGGATGTTAACGTGCTAGCTATTTTCTTAGTAGAAGACCATCCAGGTCACGACTATGTATTTCCCGTTGTGGAAGAGGGTTTAAGAGGTGTTTACATACCTATAGTACTCGACATAATACCCGTTCGTGTGTATTGGATACTTGAGAGAAAATGGGGTATAGATGGAAGGGAAGCTAGTAGGGTGGTTATAGAGTTTCTCAAGAGGTATAAGACTCCCAGATATGTTCCGCTCGGGAAAGAAACCATCATATATAGCTTCAAATTAGCTGATAATCTTAAACACGACGTATATGATTGCATATACCTAGCCATAGCACTGCAAGAGGGTGCTAGCTCGATAATAACCACCGATACAGATTTCGAGAGATTATGTTCAGCCATAGGGATCAAGTATGAAAATCCAGTACCGAAGGAAATCCTCAAAAAGTTCAGTTCCTATCCAACCACATAAGTGGTCATTTATAGAGACAGCATGCGAGATGCGAATTGATATATGAATCTAATTCTTTACATAAGAAAACTTAGAGACATTTTGTTTTACCGCTTTACTACTTCATATCTTTTTAATACCATGTATTTCATTATGATTTAATTTTATCTGAGTCCAACTACGAAAGCAAGGGATCATTGTACTATACATTTTTAAATGTACTGATCCACTACTTTTCTCGTGGAACTCGAATTCGTAAAGACTCATACCTCTCATTACCTCGTCGAGATCGGTGGTTAATTATAGCATTAAGAAGTAACATCTAAATATTCACTTTATCAAAGAGATACGAAGATAAATACAATGAGATAATTAGATATTTTCAGTTCATGTGGATAATCTTAATTAATTAATCCTCTTTGTACGATAATAAAAGTATCATACTGAAGCATGGCGCCGGGGGAGGGATTCGAACCCTCGACCACTCGGTTAACAGCCGAGCGCTCTACCTGGCTGAGCTACCCCGGCGAGTATAGTGGGTGCTCTGAATTCCTAGTAGTCTTTCTACTCCTTTTAGAGAAGAAAAGTATATGTAAATAAGTCTTCCTATTGAAGGACTATACGCTTGTTTGAGTACTTGGGGTATTTTGGAGACTTCAGAGACATAATACTTGTATCCCTTCCTTGTAATGGAGTAGTGGAGCTATCAGGCTTAGCCGAAGCCGGCACCTTCCGTAACCCGTGCCCTGTGGTGTGCAGGGAGTTTAGTGGATGAGAAGGGCAGACTTGAAGATATCCAACTGTAATGAAGGCTCCGCTACACATCAAAAGTTACGAAAGTAGCTGAGAACCAGAGCGGTAGAAATTAGTACCATATTTATTAAGTTACTTTTCCTATATAGAAGGTGGAAATGCATATGCCTGAGGTAACTGTATCCCACATAGATAGCCCAGAGTGTATGGAAGAGCTGAGCTATATTTTCGAGAAAAATAATCCAGGATTTAGAATAGGTGTAGGAGTAGTAAATACTGAAGAAGGTATAGAACTTAAGACTGAGTATGGTGGAGTTAGGTATATATGGATAATGAGAGGAAGAGGCGAGGCGTATATTCCAGATGGATATAGAACACAAGAGGGAGATGGAAAGAAACTACCAGATTTTTACGAGGCAGATGAGCTAGATAGAGATGTAGCAAATGCTCTAAATATACTTAAAAAGCGTCTCAATTTAATCTCAGAAGAGGTTCCTTATGGAGACACCATAAGAAACTGTGTTAGGTCTATATTAGAGAGATATAGTGAAAATAACGTATTTCAAGGAGATATTACGGGAGAGATAGCTCAGTTAACACCTCTAGGGCGAGGCGGTTGGTGCCATACTACCTGGTCCGAAGATAAGGACGTAAACGATGCTATAGAACTCCTCATAGAGAGATTTGATACTATCGGATGGTCTACCAAAATACGTGCCTCATATGAATCTCTAGGGCCTGGCGATCAGATAGTAATTAAACCCTATGAAAAGATACTCGTAAGAGGACATATGAAGTATGTCTGGATTGAGGATCTGGAGGGTATTCCACCACGGACATCAACCTTCAGAAGAGTAGAATACCTGAAGGATCTAACGGGAGGTTGTAATATAGCATTCGATCCCTTTAGAAGACTAGCTTTAACATGGAATGTGAAAGGGATCTCTAAGAATAATCCAGATGGATATAATAGGGTTAACAACCATGTCGTAAATATGGCCGAGGAGTTCTCTAGAACTCACTTTCACCCTTCAGAGGCTATAGGTGGAGGAAAAGCACAGCATGAACTATATCTAGTCCTTGAGCCCTCTGATCTTAATCTTAGAACCTATGGCAGAAAAAGCTTTGCCTACTTCTTCCCTGATCTAAACGACCTATCTAAGTACACTAAAATAGACCTAAAGCCAGGAAACATAGTATATATACCACCTGGAACGGGACATAGAGCTGCTAATGTTCTAGCAGCGGTTATAACACTCCCTGGATTTAAGCCTAGAAATGAGTGGTATATAGACAAAAGGATTAAACGTCTATATGGGGGAAGAGTCCCGTATAATGAATTCATGATATCGGTATCTTCCAGGTATGATGTACTATAAATCTTCATCAATACTCTCCTAAATTCTTATCTATACTAAATCCTCGTAGTTACCTTTATAAGATAAAGGATGTTTTCCCAATCATGAATGGTATCGAGGATAACCTATATATAACATTCACGATGGACTGTGAGCGTATTAAGAAGTTCTCTCCACCAGGAGGACCTGAAAGTTGGGAAATTAGTGAGAGGGCAATAAGAGGGTACTCGAAAATACTCCTAGAATATGATATGAAATGCACCTTTTTTATAGTACCTGAGACAGCTCTTAAGCATAGGGATATCTTTCATGAAACTTTAGACTACGGTTTCGAGTTAGGGATGCATTATCATCCACAGAGCTTCTTAGATGGAAGATATACCAAATATCTAGGAGAGTACAGTTATGAAGAGCAATTAAGTCAATTAACTCAGGCACTTGAATACTGGAGAAGTTCAATAGGCTTTAGGCCCTACAGTTTTAGACCTGGTAATGCATCGTCTAACGAATACACCTACAAGGTACTATTTGAACTTGGATTTAGACAGACTAGTACTTATATTCCTCAGCGAAATATCCCTAAGTACCATGCTGTATATCTGGATGCTAATCCTTATCCGCATCATGTGAATAATATGGATATATTTGAAGTACCTATGACCTCTGATATAAGAATAAGGCCTCCAGTTAATAAGGATCCTCCACATTTGAGAATAGAATGGGGAAATGTTGATATTTTAAAGGAGATAGTAGATTTTTGGATAGGACATCTTATAAAGAAGAAAATTCCCGTAAAATCTATAGTGATAATAACGCATAATTTCATAGATTATTCAAACGAGAGTTTAGAGTATACTATCAGGTTAAGAAGACTTATAAGATACATACTAGAACGAGCAAAAGACTACAACTTAAATCCAGTACCCATAACTATAGAGGAACTACATAGGCTAGTTGATGAAATGGAGATAAATGTGTAGTGAGACAAACATTGTTAATGTGCTAGCATATCTTATTTACAGTCACCTAGTGGGCCCGGGGGGGATCGAACCCCCGACCTCCCGCGTGTGAGGCGGGCGTCATAGCCGCTAGACCACGGGCCCTCCTTAATCCTTATACCGTATATATTCAATCTCTAGGTCAACTATTTGTTGTACTTCAAGTGTACTCTTAAGCTTTACTTCAGGAGGTACTATTAATTAACTTGAAAACTCTATGATATCTCCTGTCACTGGTACTTCTACTTTTAACCCTTTTTCTCTAAGCGTGTTAGCTAGAGCTAACCCTCCATGAGGTGTAGTATGGACTATTAAAACTTCATCAGTTCTAAGTCTTTCTATAAGATTAAGTATTCCACTTCTGCTAGTATGAGAGGAGAAATCAAACCACTCTAGTCTAGCCTTAACTTTAACACTACTTCCTCTGTTAATAGGTGCTATACCCTTCGAGAGCACAGTTCTTCCAACACTGCCAGGAGCTTGGAAACTTACTAAGAAGATACCATTTCGTGCCTCCTCGCACATTCTTCTCAAGTAGAATCTAGCAGGTCCTCCCTTTAACATACCAGCTGGAGTTACTATTATATTTTGTCTAGTCTTGAGTATGTCCTTCCTCATACTCCTACTATCTACTTTAACGGCTACTTCTAGACACTTTTCGTATAACTTAGGATCTCTCAACTCATCCTTGTACTTAAGTAGGATACTTGATACCCTTCTAGCCATACCATCTATGTATATGGGATAACTATCTAATCCATACTTGCATAGTATACACAATATCTCCTGTGATCTTCCCACGGAGAAGGACGGAATCAATACTGACCCGTTACTACTAAGTATCTCCTCTATGGCTCCTATTAGTAATCTCTCTAATTTTTCTCTAGGCGGATGATCGTAGAGCGCGTAAGTAGCTTCAGTTATCACTAAATCGAACTTCATCCTAGGTATCTCAAAGGCTTTAAGGAGACAAGTATTATTCGTATTTATATCTCCAGTTACTAGTATTCTCATCTCCCCAGTATCTACTATAAATGATGCACTTCCCGGTATATGTCCAGCATCTACGGGTGTCACTGTGACAGAACCTAGTTCTATGTTCTCTCCATACTCTACATAGACGACATTATTTAGCATCTTTTGGATCTCCTTAACCTCAAAGGGTAGATGGTACTTGGAGATTTTTATGAAATCCCTTAGTAGTATATCACTTAACTCTGCAGTAAGCTTAGTAGTATAAAGTGGTATCCTCTCACTTACGTACAATAGGGGTAGTACTCCAGAGTGATCCAAGTGAGCGTGTGTTAAGAATACTGCACTCAATTCTTTAGGTCTAACATGCAGGGGAAATTTGGGTTCCTTCTCTGTAATCATAGCTCCATAGTCGAAGAGAAGCATTTTGTCCTCTATCTCTAGTAGTATGGCCTCTCTTCCCACCTCTCTTCCTGCTCCTAGTATACTTATCCTAACCTCTCATCACCTTGATCAAGGATAGTGCCATGGTTTAAAAATATAGCTTATGCTCCTCTTATTCATAAGACCAAACCTCCTCCTAGGTCTAGTCAAGTGTCTATATGCTCTTGGAGAAGGTATATAGATACCCGGATCTACTAGTGAGGGTAACTCTTCAACGACCTTAGTAGCCTTCGGATCCTTATATCCACATTTAGTGCATTTGTAACCTTTACCTCTTCCCATAGACTTCATCCTTTTTCCACACGAAGGACAGAGTGGTGCTCTTTCAATTCTTATCATCGTAGGTCTAAGTACGTGTAACATCTCTACATTGAGGACTTCTCCATGCCTACTGGATGCTGGTCTCACTCCTCCATATACTACTACACTATCTCCACGATTCAACATCTTAGCTATTCTTGTAAGGTTACCAGTATCTTTGTAGACTATACATTCGATCGTACGCTCTCCATTGAATACTTCGAATACTACATGCCCTCTAGGAAGTATACGTACTCCACTAATTACACCCCGTACTATGACGGAATTATAGGGTGCAAAGAGAACATTTTCTCTAAAGTGTGCGTTTGTTCCTTGATTAGTCCTAAATATAGTCCATCTATCAATAGGTTCTAGCGTTCTTATTATTGAGAAAGCCTTAACTAGTACCTCAGGGTCCTCTCCTCTTATGCCGAATAGTACAGGGTCGGGTCCTCTAGGCATTATTAGCGCCCTCTTACTTTCATAGTCGTAATTAGCATAGGTGAGATCTCTGAAGATCCTATCCATGAGGATTATACTATCTACATCCACCTTTCTACTAGTACCCCAGTTCTGTGGTTCTCTATATGCTATGAGTTCAAAGGTATAGTCATCCATTACAGCTCCTAGAGCTGCAACTGCTCCTATAAGCCCTTTCCCTTTCTTCCAGTAGATGGCCTTTATGCCTATCTTCTCGATTAGCCTCATTACCAGGCTGATAGGTACTATTTCTGTTAGCGCTCGATAGTATATCTTAGTGAGCTCACTTGATATCTCTCCTACTAGTACTGCAATACCAGGATCGGTCTTAGGATGCTTCATATCACAGTATTTTTCAACTATATTTTTAACTAGTTCTATAATATCATTCAAATCAATATTCTCATCGATCTTTAACCTAAGTACAATTGCTCCATTTCCCCTAGTCTTGAAGGGAACGTTAGGATTTAGTCTGACTAGTAGAGGATAATCCAAAAACTCTATATCATTACGATTATCGAGTATGGATGATATGTGAGATGCTATGTATGTAGTACATCCACCTCTGGGGGAGTCTGTATCATCTATGGCTATACTTACTAGCATAGTCTATCTTGTGAACCCCTCTGCTACTATCATAGTAAGTGTTGATCTAACCCTTTCTATCTGTCTAATCCTATTACTTACTATATTCTTAAGCTCTTCAGTATCCTTCACCGACACTTTAGCCAGTAGATCATATATTCCATAGACTATGTAGGCTTCTTTAACACTCTCTATTCGTTTAAGCTCTTCTAGCACCTCTTTCTCTGCACCCACTTCTGTACCTATTAGTACGAAGGCTTGCATCTTCATCCCTCCATTAGTCTACGAACTAATCCTTAAGTTTAACGAATGTCAGAGGCCAGTATACTTTAAATATGCATACTTACTAGGGTTCCTCCTAGAGTGTCTCTTTTGTATCACACTCTAGGGTTCATTACCCGAGTTCATCTCCGTGCCTCCTACGCCAGCCAGTCATCCACCTCCTGACTAGCCTCAGCGACATGGAGACACATCCAAGATTCATACTCTCGATGTTCATAGGGTCGATATCCAAATACCCCTAGGAGGAATTGAATCTAAACCCTACGAGGTGAGATACATAAAACAAAGGAAACAGAAAATGTTTCAGTGGACTAAATTATTAGTGGAAGACTATTAGTAAATTGGAGGGCATGCCGGTCGTAACCCACCTTCTGTTTAAGCGGGATTTGACTAGGGGTCTACCCGGATCTCCCCCACAGTCCATCATCGATCCCTATTTGACCCTAGCCACGGGACGGCCGTTTCACCCTATCCCTTAGAGTCGTCTACGGGTTAACTCCCCCTCCGTTACCGGAGGAGTTCGCCGCTTCATCCCCATACTCTAAGGGAGGTCTCGTTTCTGTTCCGGAGCCAGGGGTCTCCCCCTGCGTCTCGCGACGCCGTGGACTGTGGCTCTTGGTGGGGTTTCCCCAGACCCACTCGTCGCCGAGTGGATCCGGCACCCGCTCGCCGGCTTGCCCTCATACTATAGTACTACTCACTTGGTTAAAAATTATACGCATTGAACATTAGATCGATAGTGATCCTATTCTATGGAGTAAGGAAAACTAGTAGTCAGAATACTAGACTATGTTTGAGGGGAATAGCATAGGTCCACGGTGGTTTAGTGGGGGTAGTCTAGGACTTCTCTAGTGCACTCGGGCGATTGGGAGTGGCGGGCTGAACACCTCGGCCTCAGAGAGGCCTTGGTGCTTACACCCCCACCCCATCAACCCCGTCTTCTACGGGAGCCCTCGTCTCCGGACTTAAGAGCTGTCGCCAGCCCCTGTGTCCGGAGAGTGGCCGCCTCTTTTCGGGGAGGGCTTCGGGCTTCGATGCTTTCAGCCCTTATCCCTTGCGGCGTGGCTGCCCGGCAGTGCCCTGCCGGACAACCGGTACACTAGAGGCCACGGCCCGCCGTTCCTCTCGTACTAAGCGGACCTTCCCCTCAGGCGGCCAACACCCCCCGTAGGTAGAGTCCGACCTGTCTCGCGACGGTCTAAACCCATCTCACGTTCCCCTTTAATGAGCGAGCAGCTCCACCCTTGGCGGCTGCTGCACCGCCAGGATGGGAAGAGACGACGTCTGGGTACCAAACCGCGGGGTCGATGTGAACTCTCGCCCGCGACGAGCCGGTTACTCCCGGGGTAACTTTTCCGTCATGCCCGGCCCCCACCGAAGGGGGCACGAGCGTTCGCTAGGCCCGGGTTTCCCCCCTGCACCCCTTGCTTTTCGGGGTGCAGTCAACCCGGCATTTGGCCTTGCCCTCTACGGCGGGGTTCTGACCCGCCTGAGCCGAGCTTTGGGCGCCCCTGATATCTTTTCAGGGGCGTGCCGCCCCAGCCAAACCGCCCACCTGCCGCTGTCCCCGGGTTCCCCCGGGTTAGGGGTACAGTCATGAGTGGGCGGTGTTTCATGGACGCCTCCACAACCCCCGGAGAGGTTGCTTCACTGGCTCCCGCCTACACTACGCACCCACGACCATACCCCAACGACAGGCTGCGGTAAAGCTCCACGGGGTCTTCTCGCCCCACGGGGGGTTCCTGGACTGTGCACCAGGTTGCGGGTTCACCGGATCCCGGGCCGGGACAGTGGGGACCTCGTTGGTCCATTCATGCACGCCGGAACTTACCCGGCAAGGCATTTGGCTACCTTTCTCCCGGGAGGCCCCGTCACTTAGCGAGGCTCTCCCGTTAAGAGAGTCAGAGTTACTCCCGGCCTTCAGCGGCGCTTCGCCCGGTTGGACCCGGGTTTCACGTACCGCCAGTGGCCAGGATTCAGCCCCCGTACACACCCTTACGGGCTCGCGGGGACCTATGTTTTTATTAAACAGTCGGGTCCCCCTTGTCACTGCGACCTGCGGTCCCAGGGTTCTCCCTAAGACCGCAGGCACCCCTTCTACCGAAGGTACGGGGCCAATTTGCCGAGTTCCCTGGCCCGGGTTAACTCCGATACGCCTAGGACTTCTCATCCAGGGCACCTGTGTCGGTTCTCGGTACGGGCGTGGGGGCTCCTTCCCGACTCCCTTTTCACTGGCCCTGGGGATCGACCGAACTCACCCCAACGGGCGAGCCCCTCCCGCCTTCAGCCGGTTCTCGCCATGACGGCACTCCCCGGCCTTCAGCGGTTGGGTAGAGCGGCAGCCCTACTCGGCCTACCCCAAGGCGTCAGGAGTCGGGCTTGCGTTACCGCGAGCGTACCCCCACGGCACGGGAATATTAACCCGTTTCCCTTTCGGTGGGTGCGAGTTACGCCCCACCTTAGGACCGGCTAACCCTCGGCCGAAGGCGCGTCGCCGGAGGAACCCTGGCCCTTTCGGCGGAGGAGGTTCTCACTCCTCCTCGCTGTTACTACCGCCGGGATTTTCATTCCAGGCGGGTCCACCGGATCTCACGACCCGGCTTCTAGCCCACCTGGACGCCCCCCTACCAGATCACTCCCCAGCGGGGAGTGCTCCGGGGTCTCGGCGGCCGGCTTAGTCCCGGTCATCTTCGGGGCCCCCGGCCTCGGCGGGTAAGCTGTTACGCACTTCTTAGCCGATGGCTGCTTCTAGGCCTACGGCCCCGCTGTCTTAGGCCGGGGACGCCCTTTTAGATTGACACTAAGCCGGCACTTAGGGGCCTTAACCCCGGTCTGGGTTGTTCCCCTCTCGGCCCAGGGGCTTATCCCCCGGAACCCGTCTCCGCTCTTCTACGGTGCCGTTGGGTTCGGAGTTTGAAAGGGAGGCGAGGTCTTTCGACCCCTAACCTCCCAATCAGTGCTCTACCCCAACGGCCACCTCCGAGCGGGCCTGGCTGCGACCAGCTTCGGGGGGAACCAGCTATCACCGGGCTTGATTGGTCTTTTGCCCCTAGGCCAGGGTCATGGGAGCGAATTGCACGTCAGCACCCCTTCGGGCCTCCACCGGGCTTTCGCCCGGCTTCGCCCTACCCCGGCCTAGATCGCCCGGTTTCTGGTCTCACAGCTGTGGCTCCGGGCCCTTTCAGACCCCTCCCCTCACCGACACTTACCATAGTACCCAACCACTCTTTCATCGATCCATAGGATCTCGAGTGATTGAGTACTATGGCAGAGGTGTCGGTTGCGGGCAGGTCGGTTTCCCTACGCCTTCGGAGTTATAGCTCCTTAAACTCGCCACAGCTGTGAACTCCCCGGCTCGTGTTTCCAGACGCAAGGTGCGACCCTGGTCCCCTCCCCTCGTACTCCTCGGTTGCCCGAGTTTCCTTCGGGGAGGATCTACCCTTTCAGGTCGCACCACTTATCGCCGTCCGGTTTCAGGCTCTTTTCACCCCCCTCTCGGGGTGCTTTTCAGCTTTCCCTCACGGTACTAGTTCGCTATCGGTCTCGGGACGTGTTTAGCCTTGGAAGTCGGTGCCTCCCAACTTCCCACGGCAAAACCAAGCCGTGGTACTCTGGGACACCAGCCCTTCCCCTTCCGGGTTACGCCTACGGGACTATCACCCTCTACGGTGGGGCATTCCAGCCCACTTCGGCTTCCCCGGCGAGGGGGCGGCTGGGCCCCTATAACTCCACATCTCCCCTAGGTTATCCCTAGGGGATTTGGTTTGGGCTCTCCCCCTTTCGGTCGCCCCTACTCAGGGGATCCCATTTTGGTTTCTCTTCCTCCCCCTACTAAGATGTTTCCGTTCGGGGGGTTCCCACTCGGTACTCTCCCACATAGGTGGGATTTCCCGAGCACTGCGGGTTATTAGCCCGCAGTAGGAGGTCCCATTCGGAGATCCCCGGTTCAACGGCTGCTTGCGCCTACCCGGGGCTTATCGCAGCTTGCCACGTCCTTCCTCGGCGCCCGAGCCGAGCCATCCACCGGACGGCTTAGTTGCACTAGAGAAGCCCTAGACTACCCCTATCACACCACCGTGGACCTATGCTTGGTCTTCATAGGCTTTGGAGCCTCGACCCTTCACCCAGAAGGATATCCTTCTGGGCTGCATGTGAATATTAAAGGTGATCGGTAGCCCTATATCCGTACTGCTGAAGCTAGCTGGCGGAAGGAGGTGATCCGGCCGCAGGTTCCCCTACGGCCACCTTGTTACGACTTCTCCCCCCTTGTCGGGATCGAGTTTGACCCGACCCCTCACGGAGCCGAGCCTCACTCGATCCCGACTCGGGTGGAGCGACGGGCGGTGTGTGCAAGGAGCAGGGACGTATTCACCGCGCGTTGATGACACGCGGTTACTAGGGATTCCACGTTCACGAGGGCGAGTTGCAGCCCTCGATTCCAACTGAGGCGGGGTTTACGGGATTGCCTTCCCCTTTCGGGGTCGGAACCCGCTGTCCCCGCCATTGCAGCTCGCGTGTAGCCCGGGGGTTTCGGGGCATACTGACCTGCCGTGGCCCCCTCCTTCCTCCGGCTTAGCGCCGGCAGTCCCCCTAGTGTGCTCCAGTCCCCGAGGGGACTGGGTGGCAACTAGGGGCGGGGGTCTCGCTCGTTGCCGGACTTAACCGGACACCTCACGGCACGAGCTGGCGACGGCCATGCACCTCCTCTCAGCTCGTCGGGCAAGGTCGTCAGCCTGGCCGTCATCCTGCTGTCGCCCCCGGTAAGGTTTCCGGCGTTGACTCCAATTAAACCGCAAGCTTCACCCCTTGTGGTGCTCCCCCGCCAATTCCTTTAAGTTTGCTGCCCGGGAGGAGGCAATAGTGCGAGGAGACAGCATCTCACCACCCCTCCCGGAGTTTCAGCCTTGCGGCCGTACTCCCCAGGCGGCGGGCTTAACGGCTTCCCTGCGGCACTGGGTGGGCTCTAGGCCCACCCAACACCTAGCCCGCATCGTTTACGGCTGGGACTACGGGGGTATCTAATCCCCTTTGCTCCCCCAGCTTTCGTCCCTCACCGTCGGGCGCGTTCCAGCCGAGCGCCTTCGCCACTGGTGGTCCTCCCGGGATTAACGGATTTCGCCCCTACCCCGGGAGTACCCTCGGCCTCTCCCGCCCCCTAGCCCGGCAGTATCCCTCCCAGCCCACGGGTTGAGCCCGTGGATTTAAGGAGGGACTTACCGGGCCGGCTACGGACGCTTTAGGCCCAATAAACGTCCCGACCACTCGCGGGGCTGGTATTACCGCGGCGGCTGACACCAGACTTGCCCCCCGCTTATTACCCCCGGCTTTTTAGACCGGGGAAAAGCCACCCTCTTCGGGTGGCACTCGGGGTGACCCCGTCACGGTTTCCCGCATTGCGGAGGTTTCGCGCCTGCTGCACCCCGTAGGACCTGGGCCCTTGTCTCAGTGCCCATCTCGGGGCTCCCGCTCCCACGGCCCCTACCCGTTATCGGCTTGGCGGGCCGTTACCCCGCCAACTACCTGATAGGCCGCAGCCCCATCCTCGGGCGGGTACAACGGGCATGGCGTTGTACCCCTTTCGGAGAGAGCCCATTCCAGGTGCTCTCTCCTATCGGGTATTAGCCCCAGTTTCCCGGGGTTATCCCCGTCCCGAGGGTAGGTTAGCCACGTGTTACTGAGCCGTGCGCCGGACCCCACCATGGCCTGGGGTCCACGACTTGCATGGCTAAGTCCCACCCCGATAGCAGTCGGGTCCGGCAGGATCAACCGGAGTTACGGCCGCAGGTTTTGCTAGCTTCAGCAGTACGTTTGACGGGCTACCGATCACCTGTATCATACCCGAGTACCCCCTCGCAGGGTGTTTGCTCCCCTCGGGCACTCATTTATGAATGTTCCCGCAACTGGAGGCCGCTCCTTCATCTCGAGGCATTTACGCCCTCCTTAGGAGCGGGCCGCCGGAGTTGCGGATCCATAAGTAGTATCTATTAACTTACTTATAACTTTTACCTCTATCTCATGGGGGGAATCGGTGGATATGTAGAAAGATTTAAGTCTTCTCTAATACCTATAGAGATGGGATTAGGGCCCGTAGCTCAGCTCGGTTAGAGCGCTTGCCTGATAAGTGTAGTGCTCAGTGAGCAAGAGGTCCCGGGTTCAAATCCCGGCGGGCCCATCATAACTATAGATTATCAGTACTTGACCCTTATCTTGAACTCTGCTCGTTTTCCTAGGTTCCAGCTACTTAGGGGTCTATAGTATCCGACTATACGGCTCCATACATCTACTACTCCACCGCACTTTGGACACTTATCGTAGAGTCCTACTAGGCTTGTCCTACACTTCTTACATACTGATTGTACTGGTGTTATACTGAAGTACACTACTTTGGTGCCTGTAGCTATTCTGTAGACGAGTTTCTTTAGTGCTTCTATGTCTGGTAGTTGTCCTAGGAATAGGTGCATCATCACTCCTCCTGTGAACATCTGCTGTACTTCTCCCTCTAGTTTCGCTCTTTCCATTATCGAGAGTTTAGCATAGTAGGGTACTATACTGTTGGAGTAGAAGGGTACTCCATCTACCATGGGAATGGCTAGGTGTTCTCCATTATTGGACCAGTCTAGTACCTCTAGGTCTCTACTAGCGAGTCTATAGGCTGCCGATTCAGCTGGTACTTCTTCTACATTGTACAGGTAGCCGTCTAGTTCTTCGTATTCTCTCGCATACTGATCCACTAGTGCTACCATTTTCTTCTCTATACTTATAGCCTCTAGTACTCGTTTCCAATCTAGGGTGTACCATAGTGTCGGTTCGTTCATGAAGTTAGCTGCTGCTTCCGGAAGTCCTACCAATCCGAAGGTGTTATAGTGTCCTTCGAGACTACCCATGTAACTTTTAGTAAGCGGCATGAGACCTGATGCTAAGCTGTGTTCATATCTAGCCCTCCAGGTGAGTAGGACTTCTCTAGCTACCTCTAATCTCTCTTGGAGGTATTCTTCAAATCTGCCCCAGTCTCCTTTACTAAGCGCAGCTATTCTAGGTAGGTTTATAGTTACGACTCCTATACTTCCCGTAGCGTCTGGTAGTGCCCAACTTCCCCACGCTCCTCTACTTCTTCTTATCAGTTCCTGTGTTTCCTCTATGTCTACTTTGAGGAGAGCTCGCTTATGGTTGTTGACTCTTTCTGTATCTATTGTCAGTCTACAGCACATAGCATATAGTGCCTCTACATTGGAGGAGTAGCCATTTAGGAGGTATGCTGTACCTCTATAGGCTAGTGCTTTGAATATTAGGTATACTAGATCCCCCCATCTTCTCCCATTCCAGTCGAAGTTCTGAGTGACCATTAGAGTGGGTATCGGGAAGGTGAAAGGTTGGGAGAGGGCATCGCCCTCTAGGTAGAGCTCCATGAGTGCTCTAACTATATCTACTGCTTGACCTACGTAGTCGCCTAGTGTCCCTACAGTTCTTCCACCTACTATAGCATCCCCTGTGAGTAGGTCTCTGCAGGTATCTAGTATTAGTGTTATATTTGTAAAGGGACTTTGGTACCCAGCTCTACTGGGGTAGTTTAGTTCGAAGAGCATACTCTGAAGTATCTGTTTAATCTTAATTGGAGATAGTGTATCTTTAGCTACAAAGGGTGCTGTATATAGGTCGAATGCTGAAACTGCTTGGGCTCCTGTCCACTCTTGAGCTGTTTGAAAGAAGAAATTTACCAAGTGTGAGACTGCCGTATCCAAGTGTCTAGCAGGTCTTGAGACTACCGTCTGTGATCTGAGTCCCCTTCTGAGTATATTTGCATAGCTCCAGCCCACACAGTAGGGTATCCATAGGGAGTATGGTAGTTTGTGTATGTGTATATCTCCGTTAAAGTGCATTTTCACAGCTTTAACTGGTAGGTATTGGGATAGAATGTTAGGATATTTTAATGTCTTGTCCAGGAGGAAGTCGAGGAAATTACTAAAAGACCTATTGGAGTTTGCATTTTCATCTACTTCCCAATCGGACTTAGATAGATATTCTCTTTCGATAGATGCTATATCGATACCCTTCTGTTCCTCTTTTAAGCTATATGCCTTCAAGCGATGAGCACCTAAGGAATGATTCACTTCGATAGTACTGTTAGTACACTCAGACTTAACTGAAAGTAATTTATAAAGCGTTTATTTAATTATGGATATTCGTCTACAGTATTACCTATACCTAAATTGGAAGGGTGCTCCATCTGGGCTTAAGTCCTAGACTCTTTATTATCTTCTTCAATCCTTCCTTTGTTATCTTACCCTCTTTATTGACTACTTCCTCTCTGAGTGGTACTATTAAGTATCCCTTATAATATCCACTTATATTAGCTATATAAAATATATGTAATGCTAATATTATTAAATTCAGCTGTCTACTAGTGAAGTTTCTCTCCAGCTCTACTGCTTGATCGATGTCTATATCTACTCTCTTCAGTAACGATTCAATAAGCCCTCTAGGATCCTCATCCATTACTTCTAGGATGTCTCTTAGAGAAAGCCCCTCCTCTCTTAGAAAGTCCTTAAGTGCTTCTCTCAAGGTGATAGTTTTTGGTGAGTTCATGACATCTTACCTTCAGTGAGTAATACTATAGACTGGTAAATTAATTCTCCTATCTACTTACTACTTATAATTGGAATCCATTCGGGACTTCTTTTAATTTCTCCTTCACTTTAGGTCTTTTATTTTTCAATACCTTTATTTATTAAACATAAGTAGATATCAAGGTGTAGAGGTGATAGTGTGAGTACCATATGCCCGTACCTATATAGAGATGAAAAGGGCATGTTCGTATGCTCAGTAACAGGCAAAACTATAGACCCTCTTACGCTTCCCTGCCTTACCAAGTATGTTGAATGCATACTATACAGGAGAGCTAAGGAAAGGGCAGAAGCCCCAGAAGCGGAGGTAGAGGTAAAGCCAGAAATCGAAGAGAGAGCAGAAGTAGAAGTTCCACCCACACCTCCAGCAGTAGAAGAGGGAGAACTGATACTCCAGAGTATGAACGATGTAGCTCGTGAGCTTGAAAAACTGGATAGACTTTGGAGTGAATACGAGGATAGTACTAAGAACTTTCTAAACAGATGGGAGAGGATTAAGGCTAATGCTGAAGCTCAAATAGAGGTATTGAAAGAACTCATAAGCGTCATAAGATCAGAGATAGAGGAGCTGGATGTGAAGGTAGAGTTGAGATTGATGGATAAGAACTACTATCGTAAGAGAAGAGAGGATCTAGAGAGGAAATTGAGGGAATATGAAGATAGATTAAATAGGTTAAATTCCATTTTCGAAAGTAATATCAAAAGGGCAGAAGAACACCTGAAGAAGATAATGAGCGCTAAACCCATAGCTGAGAGTAGACTAAGACTAACACTCATGAAGTTAGAAGATTTAAGAAGAGAAGGTAAGCTTCCCGAGGAAACCTATTTAAAACTTAAAGAAGAGCTGACTGGTTCGATTGAAGAACGTATTGAGGAGGGAGAAGAATGAGCGAAGAGACAAAGGCCCCGGAAGAGGTACTGGAGAGGCATGAAATAGAGGCATTTGAACACGTAGAGAATGGACTCAAAGAGCTCGACCTCATATGGTCACAGTACCTGGAATCCGTAAAGAAGGTTCAAGAGGAATTGGAGACCCTGAGAGCTGAAGTAACCGAGATTATTCGTAGAGAACAAACATTAGCAAACTACTTCAGAAATAAACTACAGGAGTTAGAGATCAAGAAGGAATTGGGAATACTCAGAAAGGACATGTACGAATCGTTAAAAGAGGAATATAGTAGAAATGTAGAGAAACATCAAAGGAGATTAGAGACTTTAGAGTTCAGAATGAGGAGATTAGAAGAAATGTACTCCGTACACAGAAAGCGGACAGGATATCCACCAGGAGCTACTAGAAGGGAAATGGAGAGAAGACTTGAGGAACTTGAAAAACTATTCAAAGAAGGTAGAATAAGAAGAGAAATATATAACAAATTAAAAGAAGAGATAACGGCGACCTTTAGAGAACTAGAGTAGGAGCTAAACTCTTAAATCTCCGACTGTACTCTGTTCATGGTGAAACGAGAATTGAGAGCACATAGCAATACTCTCAGGTATCTGTTCCATCCCAGAAGTGTAGCTGTAATTGGTGCCTCCCGCTATCCTGGAAAAGTTGGATATGAGATCCTAGAGAATATCATAAAGTACGGCTTTAAAGGGATGGTATATCCAGTAAACCCGAAGGCTACTGAGATCTTAGGACTAAAATGCTATCCTAGTGTAAAGGATATACCAGGTGAAGTAGATTTAGCAGTAATATGTGTACCCGCTTCTATTGTGCCCACTATAGTTAGGGAATGTGGCGAGAAAGGTGTTAAGGTACTAGTGATAATTTCCTCTGGTTTTAAAGAGGTAGGTAATGTAGAATTAGAGAGGAAGATAGTAGAGATGGCTTCCAAATATGGTATGAGAATACTAGGACCTAATATCTTCGGAATCTTCTGTGCTAAATCTAAACTGAATGCGACATTTGGTCCTGCAGAGGTTCTTCCTGGTAAAATAGCACTAATAAGTCAAAGCGGAGCTCTAGGTATAGCGCTTATGGGCTGGACCATATCAGAGAAAATAGGCCTTTCGGCTGTTGTAAGTGTAGGTAATAAAGCTGATATAGATGATGCTGATCTCCTGAAGTTCTTTGCTGATGACGATAGTACTAAGACTATAATGATATACCTAGAGGGATTAAGACGTGCAAGAGAGTTTATGAAGGTAGCTAGAGAGGTCTCTATGAAAAAGCCTATAATAGTTATAAAGGCTGGTAGATCCAAACGCGGTGCTAAAGCCGCCGTATCCCACACTGGTGCTATGGCCACTGATGACGCTATATACTCCGCAGCCTTTAAGCAATGTGGCATATTAAGAGCACTAGATCTTGAAAGTGCTCTTGACTGGGCAAGAGCTCTATCCGAGCTTAAGGCTCCTGAGGGTGAAGGAGTTATAATAATAACGAATGGAGGAGGAATAGGGGTCATGGCTACTGATGAGTGTATCGAAAGAGGATTAAAGCTTGTAGATCCCCCTCAAGACCTCATGGAGATGATGAGGAAGCATATGCCATCCTTTGGAAGTCCACTAAACCCTGTAGATCTCACAGGGCAGGCTACTGAGCATGAGTACTATGGCGCCCTAGTAGACGCATTAAAATATCCCTTAGTACACGCGATACTAGTACTATACTGTGAGACTGCAATAGTCGATCCTATGAGAGTAGCTGAGAGTATAATAAAGGCTAGAGAAAATACACATGTAGAGAAGCCAATAATAGCTTCCCTAGTGGGGGGTGTGAGAAGTCTAAAAGCCATTGATTATCTCAACAGTAACGGTATCCCTGCGTATCCTACAGTTAGTAGAGCGGTTTCAGCACTAGAGGCGCTCTATAAGTGGAGTAGATGGAGGGCTAAGTTTAAAACTACAGTTCGTTCTCCAGCCTAATTTTACCTCTTCTTCTCTTTAACCTCAGATCTTTAATCCTCGAGATCCCACTCTTTAGTGCCTTTCTCTCTAGTACTTTCTGAAATCTACTGAAATGCTCTCTACAGAGTACTACTGGTCTATCAAGCATTATTACTACTTCGCCTCCTCTCTTACATCCCGTATACTGACATGACATGTCATGTTACAGAAAAGGTAAAAAATAAATCATTCTCCTGGTATTCTCAGAGAATGTGAGAAGATATGGGACTGGAATTCGAGGTAGTAGATATAGAGAAACCTGTCGATACCAATATCATAATAGGTCAAGCACACTTCATAAAGACTACTGAGGATGTATATGAGGCATTAATCACCAGTGTTCCAAATATAAAGTTTGGATTTGCATTCTGTGAATCATCAGGTAAGAGGTTAATAAGAGTGGAGGGTAACGATGAAGAACTTAAGCGAATAGCTACTGAAAATGCCCTCAAAATAGGTGCTGGGCACTCTTTCGTACTCCTTATCAGAAATGCATGGCCTATAAACGTCTTGAATACTCTAAAGTTAGTTCAAGAGATCACTACTGTATACTGTGCCACGGCTAATCCAGTGCAAGTTATCATAGCTCGAACTGACAAAGGTAGGGCAATAATTGGAGTCGTTGATGGAGAGACCCCACTTGGAGTCGAAAAGGAAGAAGATATAAGAGAAAGAAGAGAATTCCTGAGGAAAATAGGCTATAAACTATCCTAGGGAAATGATATCATTCAAGTATAAACAGGTGATCGTAGTAAGAGAAGATATCAAAATGAGTAAAGGAAAACTCGCAGCGCAAGTAGCCCATGCCTCAGTAATAGCCTCAGAGATTGCTAGAAGAGAGCATGAGGAATGGTGGAGACACTGGTGGAGAGAAGGACAGAAGAAAGTAGTACTCGGGGTAAAGAGTGAGGAAGAGCTAATGGAGATCTATACTAAGGCTAAACATGCAGGACTTCCAACTTCACTTGTAGAGGATATGGGACTAACAGAAATTCCTCCCGGTACTAGAACAGCTGTAGGGATAGGACCAGCCCCAGAGGAACTCATAGACAACATTACAGGGCACCTAAAGTTACTGAGGTAAGATTAGATTGAAGCTAACTTATGATCTCTTAGAAAGAGTTATGGGAATGGACGTATTTTTGACAAACACTCCAGGTATTGGAGGTACTATTAGAGAGAGACCAGAAGACTTCATTGTCGAAGAAATACAGATAGATGGTTCTCTAGCAAGTAGTAGGCCTATCATAAAAGATACGGAATCTACAGGAGACTACTTCTGGATAGTACTTGGAAAAAGGGGAATAGATACGGAAACTGCTATCTCAAAACTTGCAAAGGCGATAGGTATTCCCAGAAGCTATATTCAAGTAGCTGGACTTAAGGATAGTAGGGCAGTAACATATCAGTTTGTTAGCTGTTATGGCATAGATGAAAAAAGAATACTATCATTACCTAACACTATAGACGATAGGATATCCATAGGCCTCGTAATCAAGAGACCCTTTCCCATAAGACCAGGTTTTCTCTTTGGTAATAGATTTACGATAGTTATTAGGAACATTAGACTTAGCGTGGATGTGTTAAATCATAGAATGGAGATGTTTCTTAATGAAGTAGAAGAGTACGGTGGCATTCCAGCATTCTATGGACATCAGAGGTTTGGTACTATAAGGCCCAATACTCATATAATAGGATACTATATAATCAAAAGAGATTTCAGAAGAGCAGTAGAAGAGCTCATCACGACAATATATCCTAATGAGAGTGCTCAAGCCAGAGCGGCTAGAGAGGAAGCATCAGAGGGCAATCTTGAAAGGGCATTAGAGCTCATGCCCAAGAGTTTGACACATGAGAGAATAGTCTTAAGATACCTCCTTAGAAGACCGAACGACTTCGTAGGAGCTATTAAAAGACTTCCCCTCACTACTAAAAGACTGTTCGTTCAGTCTTATCAATCTTACATTTTCAACAGAATTTTAAGTCTAAGGCTGCTAAGAGGGCTATCTCTAAGATATCCTGAAGAAGGGGATAGAGTATCACTTATCGATAGTAGAGGAGGACTAAGGGGGAGTATTATAGTGACTAGTGCTAATAAGAGTACCTTTCTTGAACTGATAGAAAAGGGAAGAAGTACACTAGTATTACCATTAATAGGTTATACGTATACGCCCTCTAGTGGAGTTCAAGGAGAAATAGAAAGAGAGGTATTGGAAATAGAGGGTATAGATAATGCTCTATTTAAGATACCTGAGATACCCGAACTTTCATTAAAAGGAGGTATGAGACCTGCTGCTTTTAAACCGTTAGAGATACAAGTCATGTCGCTATCCCATGATGAACTACACCCTGGTAAGTACAAATTAACATTGAAATTTACACTGAAAAAAGGATTATATGCCACTACATTATTAAGAGAGTTGATGAAACCTGATGATGTATTCAAAGCAGGTTTTTAGCATACATGGTGTACTAGATGATCGATAAGAAGTTCATAGCTAAAATATTGACATCGATAAAGTACGCAAGACTAGCTAACCATAGGCGTATGATAGTAGTAGTATCCAATGACCCCATGACTGCGCTTAAGATAGGGATTAATATACTTAAAATATTTACTGAGAGCCTAGGTAGAAACCTCAATATATTATACACATATCACCCCATGTACGATAAAGCTCGAGAGAGAAGAGATTATTTCAAAAAATTTATACCTAAAGGCGTAAGTGCGGATTTCGTACCATATCCTGATACCGTAAAGATACTAGGAATGACTTATGATTTCGCAATTTTAGATCTATTTGATGAGATACGTCCAAACGATCTCGGTAGACTTATAGGTATAATCAAGGGAGGAGGACTTATAGTGTTACTCCTGCCAAAGGCCGAGAAATTTTTAAGTACTTATACTAGGTTTCAAGCTAACCTAGTGACTATAGGCTATACCATAGACCAGGTTAGACAACTATTCAAAGTAAGGTTTCTCAGGAAGATAATGGAGCATGAGGGGACAATAGTATATGATGCCGATAGTAGGTCCTTTTTGAAATATAACGAAAGAGAAGTGGTAAGAGAGTGGACTAAGGGGAGTATAGAAGTTCCTAAGAAGATCAAGTTTCCTAGGAAAGCATACTCATTAGCATTGACACAGGATCAGGTTAACGTAATAAAGTGCATGGAAAAGCTCTACGAGAAAGTAGAGGGTGAAAAGATAGCTATTGTAGTGATAGCCGATAGAGGTAGAGGTAAATCTTGTGCTATAGGGATAGGTACTGCTGCACTCTCTCATAGACTAAGGAGGGCAAAGGGCAGAGTGAGGATCTTAGTCACAGCTCCTCACATAAGTAATGTGCAATCCCTCTTCGACCTAGCTAAAAAGACGCTAGAAGAGCTGGATTATAGTGTAGAATCCGTAGTAGATGAGGGATTCATCAGAGCTCTAAAAGCTAAGGGTATAACCATAGAGTACTACAAACCCTTAGAAGTACTTCGTAGACAAGGAGATATAATAGTAGTGGATGAGGCCGCTGGACTTCAAGTACCAATGCTCTTTGGAATCTATAGGAGGTTTAATAAACTCGTCTTCTCATCTACAATACACGGATATGAGGGAAGCGGTAGGGGATTCTCAGTAAGATTTCTAAGTTTACTAAAGCGAGATAAGAGGACTAGAGTATACGAATACGAAATGGAGGAACCCATAAGGTATGCCATAGATGACCCAGTAGAACGGTGGTTATTTGACACTTTACTATTAGATGCTGAGCCAGCTGAACTCGATGAGAAAGATCTGGAATATATTGATAAAATGGAAGTAGAGTATCATGCACCTAAGCTAGAGGAATTCTTCTTAGAGAGAGAGAAAGATGTCAGACAGTTCATAGGTATATATGTAATGGCACACTATAGAAATAATCCAGATGACCTAGGCATTATGATGGATGCCCCCCATCATACTATTAGGTATCTAAGCCTACCTACTGGTAAAATAGTGACGGCTATAGAGCTAGCTGAAGAAGGAGGAATTCCTAAGGATATAGCTAAGAAGTTGGCTTTAGGAGCATGGATTGCTGGTAATATTATTCCAGATAGATTTGTCAAACATACAAGAATATTGGAGTTCAGCGAACTCAAAGGATGGAGGATAGTTAGGATAGCTACTCACCCTAAAGTTCAGGGTAGAGGATTAGGTTCTAAGGCATTAGAATTCATAGTAGAGGAGGGGAGGCGTAATGGGTACGACTGGGTAGGTGCTGGATTTGGTGTAAACTATGAACTACTCAGATTCTGGATAAAGAATGGTTTCATCCCCATACATATAAGCCCTGATAGAAATCCTGTAAGCGGTGAATATAGTGTAATAGTTGTTAAACCGCTTACTGAGAAGGCTTCTAAGCTTATTGAAATAGCTAACAGAGAGTTTAGGACTAGACTACTACATTCCCTCCATGAACCCTATCATGATCTCAATCCTAAGGTTGCTAGACTACTATTAAATAGCGGTAACGAGTGCATTCCTGAGGATGTAGATGCAAAGTTCACACCAGTACAGATATCCAAGCTCCTCGGATACTCATGGAATCTAATGACTATAGAGAACTGCTTTGATTCGGTCCTAAAGATTGTGAGAAAGTACTTTGCCGATAGGTCAGGAAATAGACCCGATCTCTCTGAGGAAGAGGAAGTAATGCTCATAGTTAGAGTACTACAAGCAAAGAGCTGGAGAGTCTCCTGTGAACAACTTAGAAAATCGCCTCCTGAACTCATGAATACTGTCAGGGCTATAATTAGGAAATTATGTATACACTATCTTAATGCTAACGAGGAGATGATGATGAACTATTTTGTTCCTTTAAATAGTCTGTAAGCTTCTTGTGTCCTACAGTTAGCTCTACGAGGTCTCTAAGTCCTAAACTCCTGACTCGTTCTATATCGATCTTATACCTAGAGCCTATATCTATAAGTTCTGAGGTAGGGACAAATTTCCAATCGGTTTTTCCAATTCTCTTTACAGCTATGAAGACATAGGCTACTTCCTTATTGCCTGAGGCTTTTCTGAGAAAACTCATTAATCTAGCGAGTTTATCCTTTCTTATATAAACATTCTTATACCTGGTGGTCTTGACCTCTAAGATCAGAATTACCCCATTCTTGATGGCCACTATATCAGGGTAAAATATTCTCTTAGCCCTACTACCAGAGGCAGGTCCTCTAATACAAGCAAATCCCATATTCCATAGCTTATGTAGTAGTTCCAATTCCTTTTTAAATCCTTTAACTCTGCTACTACTCTTCAACTGTCTCTACCTCTAATCTTTTGGCCAGTCTTATAGCATTCTTAGGACATAGTGATATACATATTCCACATCTTTTACACAAGTTATCGCTCACCACTATTAACCCCTTATCGAGTTCTATAGCACTACTAGGACATATATCTATGCATAATCCACATAGATCACAAGCACTATGATCCACAATAATAGTATCAAACTTGTACTCTGATATTGTGAGTTCTCTCTCTTCGACTTTGGGCTCAATCTTCTGAAGTTTATGCCTTAGCTCAGCTACTGTCTTGAACCCTTTTACAAGGGGAAGATGCACTAGTTCTAATCCCTCAAGTTCAGGCATACTCTTCAAGGCCTCTAAGTATTCCTGTACCTCTAGAAAAGCGGGAGAAAGGTATCGTACTTCTACATTCATCTGCTTGATTATCGATCTCAGAGACTCAGCTCCTATTGGTATAAACCATTTTACTATTTCTCCACTACTATAGACTTCATATGTAGAGGATTGAACTATTACACTATACTCCTTAGGCAGGTTGAAGAGTTTACATAGGGCTAGTATGGGTAGGTCTATCCTGAATAGTACGTTGATGTCCAGAAGGTATGGTATGTTCTCCATCATCCTTATGAAACTCCTCCTGCTCCATTCTCTATGTGCGGTCATTATCAATCCTAGGTCGAGTACTATACTAGAAAAGCCTTCATCTGAAAGTGATTTCATGAGCACTCTAAGTGTACTTATTTTAGTTGATACTAGTATTGGTATTACTTCTAACGAGGTATTATTCCTAAGCTGTACTAAGTACTTTATATAAGTACTGAGGTTACCAGGAAAGGCCGAGACCCTATATCCGACAACACCATTATGATATAGGTAATATGGAGTTTTGAATCCCCTTAGAAATTTTAGATCTTCAGTAGCATATAGATCTGCTTCTACTGCTGTAAAACCATTTTCTTCAAGTCTAGATAGCGTCTTTAAAGATGATACTCTAAGTTCGGATCCAGCTATTAACTTCATATTCCTCAATTTAGATAGGATTAAACTTATTTTTAGATAGCGACATTAACTATCTGGGATGATGAGTGAGTATACACCGATAGATGCGGTAGGGTACCAAAGCTGACCTTCTCGTATACCAAGAGAAAAGCAAGGTATGATGCGAGATTAAAAAGAGGGCGTCCCGTTATCATCTCCCTCAGCTAACTTGATATGGAAGTTCGTCTTTAGTAAATGGGTAGTTCAATGGTTCGCAAGACTAAAAAACCCGTAATCGCCTACGTACTTATAGCAGTAAAACCTAGAAGAGAATACGATGTCTTTGAAGCTCTCAAGCAGTTTCAGGAGGTAAAGGACTCCCTAATAACTTATGGAGAATGGGATATCGTGGCGAGAGTTGAAGTCGATACCTTCGAAGAATTGGATAGGGTTTTATATCACATAAGGAAAGTGAATGGTGTAGAGTACACGGCTACACTAATAGGTGTATAATATGCTTAAAGTGCCTAGATTCCTAAAGGTCTGTGTACGGATGTTCTTTAGACCTGTGACGACAATAGAGGACATAAGTGTAGATCCAGAGTATCTATCACCATTAGTTTACCTGCTCATACTGGCTCTCTTGACATTACTTTATGTCTATATCTACACGAACAAGGTATTCGTACTCACATCTAGGGGGGCGGTTACATTATGGGAATATGAGGTACAGCCAAGGTTATCTGCTTTTTTAGCGACTAGAGTACTAGGACTAATGACTATGTGGTTCATACTCTTTGGTTTATACTACCTAGTAGGTAAGGTCATGGGCAGTGAGGAAGAGGTAAGTACACTATTCGCACTTAGCGGTATGAGCTACCACATACAAATAGTATACATGTTACTCGACCTAGCAATACTTTCGTATTGTCTTACTAACGCTCCTACAGTTGAGGTCAGTGGTCTAATGTCGAGCAACTTAACCATAAGTTCGTCTTATGCTGTAAATATCCTACTACAGAGCACCAACCCCGGGCTTTTCTTCCTGAGATCTTTCTATGAATGGTTCTTCCCTCTATGGGGTGTACTGTACAATATAATGGTCATGAGGATCGATAGAGGATTGGATATGAAACAGGCAGTTCTAAGTGGCTGTCTAATCTCAGCTACTATAGCTCTAATACATGTAATATTTACACTGCTGGGATTTCCTGTATGAGAACTAAGAAAAGGTATTTAGAGAGGGATATAGCAGTCCAGAGAATAGAAATACTATTCGAGCTAGCTTTTAAAACCGTACGTGAAGATCCAGAGTTAGCTAGAAAGTATGTGGATTTAGCACTTAGGATAAGTAAGAGAACTAGAGTAAAGATACCCTCAAGATTCAAGAGATATTACTGTAAAAAATGTCTTACACCTTTAGTACCCGGTTTGACCGCGAGAATTAGACTACGTTCTAAAAGGTCCCCTCATATTGTGATCACATGTCTTACATGTAAAAGGATAATTAGGGCTCCATTCTAATTCCTTATTATTTCCGATACCGTTCAACAGTTCCATCTCGTTTCTATCTTTTTGATACAATGGCTTCATCACAGGTAGGTATCCTCCATGCTCGACTATGGGAACACCTTACCGGATCACTCTATACGACCGTCCTTTTCGACATTTTCCTCGTTGAACATGGATTCATAAAGGCTCATAATCCTCAATATTCATAGGACTCCCAGGAACTAGAAAGAGAAGGTTCACATAAGTATTCTAACATACAAAAGAGACAGAGACATCTATAATAAAACATTCATCATAAACACATCTCTATGCCTAGGTTACGATAGTAACCTGATATCATAGTATATACTTTTTAGAATAGGATTCCATGGTATATTTGATTACTCTTGTTAATCTTATGAAGTCTTCTATGGATAGCCAGAAGACTCTCTTTTCAACATCTATTCCTGCCTCAGCTAGTACCCTCTCTACATTAAGATCTAAAGATGATTTAGACATGAAGTACTTGAGTGCTTTAGCCACCTTCTTTCTCCTATATGTGAAAAGTCCTGTAACTACTGTCTTAAGAAGGTTCAGATCTACATCTTTGAGCTTACTTCTACGTCTTCTCAGTTCTACAATGATACTATCAACTTCTGGTCTAGGGTAGAATGCCCTAGGAGGTACTATCCTCCTTGCCCTAACCTCAGCGAGAAGGTTAACCATTACTGTTACCCTACCATAGTTCTCCGTACCGGGTTTTGCTACTAGCCTATATCCATATTCCTTTTGAAGTGTTAGTACTGCCACTTCGAAGTCTAACTCGAGTATTTTGAAAAGAATGGGTGATGTTATGTAATAGGGTAGATTTGAAACTATGCTAGAGAACTTACCCACTAATCCTAGTTTAAGGAAATCTGCAAGCACTACCTCAATATTAGGAGTTCCCTCTATAACCTCTACTAGTGCTGGAATGATCCTCTTGTCGAGTTCCACTGCTAGGATAGTACTGCCATACTTAGCCAGTAGTCGTGTAAGTGCTCCTAATCCAGCACCTATCTCGATGATAGGATACTCTGACCTAGGTCTAGCCAGGGATGCTATATATTCCGCTACTTCCTCATCCACTAAGAAGTGCTGACCCCACTTCTTAAGAGGGCGTAATTTATACTTTTCTATTAGAGATTTAGTGGTTCTGTATAGATCCATTTAAGTTCATGTAGATAGTACTCATAGGTGGTATATATTGATAGTTGAAGACTATGAAATTCCAATTGAAGATATCGTTAGAAAGTTAAAGCAACTTTTAATAAATAGAGTCTTAGTACAATTGCCAAATGGATTAAAGCGACTCTATCCTAAAATTAGGGATTTTCTCTCGGCACAGGGAATAGATTCTGTTCTCTCTCTGAGGCCCACCTGGGGGATATGTGATTTAGCTATTCCAGAGGCTAAATCTCTAGGTATTAAGGTAGTCCTACACATAGGTCACCATGCTCCACCTGAGTGTAGAGTAGATAGTGTAAGAGTGATTTTTCTCACCTCTACTTATGTTATAGACCCTTCAAAGCTTGTTTATCGTATTGTTAAGGAGCTTATGCATAGGAAAATGTTGAGTACAGGCTCAAGAGTGGGGTTGACATGTACGATTCAACACTGTAAGTATCTGAGTAATATTATAAGAGAGCTGAAAAAGCTTGGGATAGATCCTATAGTATCAAGGTCTAATAAAAATGGAATGATGTTAGGACAAGTACTAGGATGTGATTACTCAGCCGCTACCTCCATACAAAATGAAGTAGATATGTTCATCTGTGTAGCAGGAGGAAGATTTCACGCACTAGGTCTTGCTGCAACTGTTGACGTGCCAGTAATAGGTATAGATCCTTATATGAAGAGCTATTTTAACGCTTCCAAAGAATTGAGGAAGATAGTAGCTCAAAGGCTCTTCATCCTGAGTAAGGCTATGGATGCTAATACATTTGGGATAGTATTATGCAGTAAGCATGGACAACTTAATCTAAAGTTAGCCGAAACTTTACAAGAGAGATTGAAATCTCTGGGATTTGATGTATATTTGTTAGTAGTAGATGAAGTAACTCCTGAACGATTGGACAGTACACCTTGGGTTGAGGCTTTCGTATCTACAGCATGTCCTAGATTGGCTTTTGAAGATTTATCCTTTTACAGGAAACCAGTGCTCAATCCTGGTGAGGTGAAGTACATAATCAGACGTGATCTAAGCACATACAAACTGAGTGATAGTCTTATTTATAGTCCAGTGATAAGTTAATCGTTTCTTGCATCCCTTTACTTCTCGTATCAATTAGTGAAGAGACGTAGAACTAGATACCGTTCATAAGAACTTAAAAGCTTGGGATTATCCCTACCAGCGCCAACGGAGAGATCTCAGTATATCATAGTATCTAGGTTTAGCGAGTACTTTGTTGAGGAGAAGGTCGAAGGGTCTATTAACATTTACTCCAGCTCTAGCTGAAGTCTCTATGTAGCCTATAAATCCTCTACTCCTAGCATATTCCTCTGCTAGGTCACTAGGTATAAGTCTGAACTCTTCAAGGTCTATTTTATTGCCTACTAATACTCTTGGTATATCTCCTATTGTTTTCTTCAATATATTAAGCCATTCATCGAGTTTTTCGAAAGTTCCCTCCCTAGTGATATCGAAGACGAATACCGCTCCCCTAGCTCCCTTCAAGAATACTGGTGCTAAGAAGCGGAACCTCTCCTCTCCTCCTAGATCCCATATCACTAGCTTCCATCGCTTACCCTCATGATTTATTTCCTTGAAGAAATGTTGGGTTCCTACGGTTAGTCTCTGGTAGGGAGAGAATCCCATACCAGTGTATACTCTGACTAGGCTGGTCTTTCCAACTCCTCCTTCCCCGCACATGACCAGCTTTAATAGTGGTGGTTTTCGTCTAAATAGCATTTTATCCACTACCATAAATATTCATAGGATACTAATATTTGTTACCAACTTGTGTCTACTTCTTCGAGGCTTATTGTAGGTGCGTAGTCCTCTAAGAACATTGGAGAGTACTTGTATCCTTTTAACCACTCATTCCATCCACTTCCTGCACTGTACTGGTAGAATACAAACCAGTAGGAGTAGTAGTCACCCGTGTGGAATGTTGTTGTATGCCATAGTCTATTGAATTCGTACTCTAAGGAGTGTTGGGGTACCCAGGCCCCTCCTATTCTTCCCGATTTAGTGACAGCGAACCTGGGTTGATGTCCAATAGTGTAGAGAGCATTTACAGCTGATCTGCTTAGGAGTAGGGCTCTACCTATACCACTACCCCAGTGGGTACAGAAGAAGTTAGGATCATCATACTCCCAGTGAGAGCCATGTGGCATCCGGCTGTACTCTTCAATTTCATCTCTAATTTCTGTTTTGTTATACACCACTCCTACACCAGCTACTGTAGCCCTCATTCTTAGATACATGAATTTTTCAGGCCTTCCTCCACCCATTCCTGAGAACATCCATGCACCATAGTCTGATTCAGTACTTTCCCAGTAGATATGTAGTAGACATGCCATGTACTTAGATCCATTTATAACATATGCTATAGCTAGTGTATCATAGTAGTCATCTCTAACCTCTCCAGTCGCTTGATTCATAACCTGAGTGCTATTGAGTATTACCAGTATTCTAACGGGTAAGGAGGCCCATGAGTATGGTCCTGCATATTTAGAGAAGACTCTCCATGTACCGTAGGGCCTCCATACGCCTAGCGCCCATATACCACCGCCTAGCGGTTCACTTCCAAAGAGGTGTATATTAGCCGGACCGAAGGCCGATCCATTGGCATCACGATACCCTAGTGCTGCTATTCCATTGTATGCCCATGGATACCCTCTCATCTGGGGATGTTCAGTATCTATAAGCTCTACCATAAAGGTCTCTGAGATTACATCTTTATAGGTGGGTGGGCTGTAATTGTATATTAGTGAGGTCGGCCAGTTTACCAGGTCTGCGTCACAGTCTGCTTCCCATGTTATCTCTATGTACTTATGTCTCTCACTTGTAGTGTAGAACGGTACTCTAAATACAAGTCTACAGGATTCGTTAAACCAATACGCTGGATTTGCAGGACTTACTGGAATCCATACCTCATGACCATGCCATGTAATCTTCTTCCAGTACTCACTCTGGAAGGGACAGAGATCCCAGCTAACGCCATCGCTACTAATGTAAACTCTGAACTGCTTGACTGGGATAGGGGGAATGGGTGGGGGTTTTTCATTAGGTGAGGTTATGTTCAGAGGGGCTTCATTCAATAAGAAGTGTAGACTGAAGTTCCAGTCCAGCTCTACAGTATATATCTCGTCAGGAGTCCCGCCAATACTTCTATCTAGTGTTTGATAGCCACCTTGGTAGTAGTATAAGACATCTGGCGTATTCTTGCGCACCACCAGTCTTACTCCTGAATATGTTAGCCCTGATGCTACTATTCCTCTCCAGTCTACTATGTATACTCTTAGTGGTATTACTCCATCGGGATCTGATGAAGTTATACCCATAGGCTGTACTTGTGGTGTAATGGTTATCTCCCACCTACCCATGCCCAAGTATTTGTAATCCTTGATATTGGCTTTCCTCCAGTAATAGCTGAAATCAGGGTATAGAACGGTCATATTAATTGCCCTAAAGTCGGATAGGGGGTAGCCCTCATCTACTAATATCCTGACCCTGATCTTGGTCTCATTACCTACGTTCTCGAAATGTTCTATATTCATTGATAGTCCAGTATATGCATCTATAGTCTTATTGTATATCCCCGCTTTTGGTATGGATACTGTCGCTTTTACATAACCTATACTCACCGCTACTGGTTTATACCAGTATAGTTTGAACATGTGGTTTTCCTGTATAGTGTAGTTTCCTCCAAACAGTGTTATATTATTGTGTTCTGGAAATTCTATATGTACTAGTGCATCGTACTTCGTAGATAGTAGTGAAGTCCATAAGTATACGTTTGGTAGCGCATCTTCTCTAAATACTGTTAGATTATGGTAGTATGGGTGAAAGGCGTAAGTTCTTGAGGCGTTACTCATTACCAGTGCTAGTAATCTCTTGAGATCGGATCTAATACTATCCAGTACTTCAGAGATAGCAATAGATTTAGCTTCAGCACCCTCAGACCTATATATCTCCCTCTGATAGAGGACGATGACAGCAACCATACTAACAGTTAGGAGTGCGAGTGTGGTAACAGTAATTATCGATAACTGTCCCCTTCTACTTAGGATTCTCCTCATAGTGGTCTCCCCAGGGTCACCATTATCAGGAATATTCCTATAAGCGAGTGAGTGTAGATGGCTTTTCCAGTAGCAGCTGTGAGACATTCATTAATCAGGGGAGTAGATGCATTCACTATGGTATTATAGTTACTATCTACGACTATGACCTTTACCTCTACATTGGGTGGAGCAAGCGCTGTAACTATGGTTCTTATACGGTTGTTCATATATTCACGTTCCTGGGCTGTAATTGTACCGTCTTTTAGAACCTCTTCGAGGAGATAGAAGAGGACTTCCGAGTCTGCTAGTACTCGTGCTAGAGAAGTAGCTTCATGTTTTAGTCTCCAGTAGTCATTTTCTAATGCTAACTTCATGCTGAGAGTCCTAGTGCATAGAGTTGCATAGAGTGTCACTAAGAGTATCGCTATAAGTGCTAACTCTAGTGCTTTCATACTTTTCTCACCTCTACTGCTAACATGTAATTCACATTATCAATATTACAGATTAAATATTTAAATAATTCTACAGAACCTTTACGGGCTATATATGGTATGGGGAGTCTGTTCACTAAAAAGTACTCTCCCGTATCTGTCGTTAGGATATAAGCTACCGTTCCTGGCTCTTCATCTACATACACACGATTACCACTCTGAGTCCAGTTAGCCTCTACAGGTTCTTTGTAGTGGGGTATTATCAAGTATGTTCTGTTAACAGTAATCCCACTCTCTACTTCTATATAGTCAGTTTTGCTAGTATTACTTGCTACATACCACTGTCTAGTGATGTTCTCCGGAGCTACTATGGTATAAGTATAGAACCTATACAGACCTACGAATATTACGTATATGTCACTGGAATTGTAGCTAATACTGAAGTCCGCTTCACCCACGGATGTTTCAGTCTCTTTGTACTCTATATCTGTACTATCTATGACCTTGTCCGTAAGCCCGCTGGTGATTATTCTCAAGACAGTTATGTTTAGGAAGGGAATGATGTGTTTACTCCATGTCCTCACTATCACTTTTGAACCTGTGGCTGTGGGTATAAATGTTATATTGAAGGCTGGTACTAGGAAGAGACCAAGTGTATGATTAAATTCATCTTCATACATCTCTATGAGCTCCCAGGTCTTATTTATTGTGAACATCGAGCTGTATAGTTTTGTCCTCGATGTAAAACTGACTACGTCCACGCTTAATGAGCTTATCATGAGTGATGTTATCGATGCTTGTCTAGCGTATATTGCTGCTATTAGTACTATCAACATTAACGTACAGGCTATCTCAGCTACCAGCCTATAGATCATATTAACACCTCTCTACATTTATAATCACTTTATCATTGCCTAACTTACGGAAGTGGAGTATACAACTTGCTGGAAGTAGACCAGTATAATTAAACTCTACCTTCGTGGGTAGGGTAGTGGATTTAGAGACTACTATGTTTCTCCTGAAGACTCTCACAGTTACTGTGGTCTTGTTAACCTTTATTTCTACAGGCTCGGATGAGACTTCATCGAGTTTTACGATTACATCTATAGGTGCCTCTTCTGCTGCATGAAGTACTATATCCTCGAATCTCGTAAGGACCAGCTCAGCTATTTTCTCATTCTTAACCTGTTCTACTGTAAGTAGTACACCCACGACTATTACTGACATTAGAAGCATTATTATTATAGCTATGTTTGTAGATAGCACTATAGCATAGATATCCAAGCACTACACCCCCCTTACACCAAAGTATATTTCAGAGGTTAATATTGAGAGAATTAATGTGTCACAGTTCATGTTTAAGGAAAACGTACTTCCATTAACCGTCACGGTTATTGTAGCACTGCCTCCCGTAGTAATTTTACATACATCCGTAGTTACCTTCTTAGTCCGTAGGTATAATTTATAGGGGTTGCTACCCATACTCTCTCCCACAACTATGGAGGGAATGTATATGTTCACCACTCCCACAGTCTCGGTAGTACTCTTAAAGGTGCCCATGTTTGCGATACGTATTCTTGGGGCTAAGAATACTCTAGCACCATCTTCCTGTTTAGTGTATACCGTGAGAACTATTGTCGATTCGGATATGATATCAGAGTTTCCTCTATAGTACGAATCCATTGCTGAGATGAGCCAGCCCCCCCTGTAATTGGGTATTAATGTTGTTATACTCTTATTGTACACGGGATTTCCATTCACTGTCACCTGAATGTTGTACGTCCTACTGGAGATATCGATTCTTCCCCTGTCTATAGTCATCATAACATAGTTAGCATCTCCCTCGTTAAAGGCTCCCTCATCGAAGTTTGCGAGTATTTGAAAGGCGTAAATAGCATTAGTGAATTCAGTTGATTGGAGCTGTAGCTCTGTTACATAGCTCGCCCATGCGAATACGAGAACGATCAGTCCTAGAGATATCCCACCAGCTATAGCCTTGGCTATCATACACTAGGCACCCCTCCCACCATACTCACTAGTCCTTTAACCATCATATCTCCAGTTACCAACATAATCATTGAGATCACCGTCAGTATGGCCGCATACTTAAAGCCAGCGCTTAACCTCTCTTCACTGAGGAGACCAGCTATAATACCGTATATGAAGTTAGTGACTATGAGGACGGAGAATACGATAGGCCCCAGTCTTTCGGCTATAGACCCCTTTCCCAATCCCACCGTCATGAAATCGAAGATATAGAGTACGGATATTATAGCGAAAAACTGTATAATAGCTGTGACGAAAGGTAGCATCTTGAGTATCTTGAGCCTACTTTTCTTTTCAGCCTCTATTATGAACAAGCTATCCGTATAGGCCGCATACCTGTCGAAGACCTCAGGCTTCCCTCCTCCAACTTCCAACGATTCTACTAATGTATATAATAGCGCTATAGTTACCCAATCTCTAGCTTCCCTAACTACTTTATCTAGGTATTCTCTCAGACTTCCGAAGGTTTTTATATATTCGTCTAAGAGCCTGACGAATTTAGTAAAGGTTCCATAGCTCCTCCTGGTTAGGTGCGCGACACATGCCTCTGGAGCTATACCCGTTCTCCTGAGCTCAGCCAGATCCTTGACGAACTGTCTTAACCCCTCTCTGAGACTAGCGTAGTATCTGCTCCACTTAAGGTCTGCTACTGCTGATATTACTCCTGCTATTATTAGGATAATGGATAGAAGGAAGGGTTTTATAAGGTACTCTCTTCCGACAATTAAACTTAGTATAAAGTTCCTCACTTGAGGAGGTAGATAGACTTCCGTCGGTGTTATGAATACGTAAAAGGAGAGGACAGCGGCTACAGCTAGTGTTGGAGCAATTATAGTATACTGCCTATACTCCCCTATCAGCCTCCTCTGCTGCAGAGACTTTGCCAGAAAGAGGAACATTATGGCTAGCATAAGGGGCATAGTATAGGCTAGTATTGTCACCTGCTCGGGTATTCTCATTATCAATAGCTGTCCAGCTAGAGTAGGTAGTGCTTCATTACTTATAGATAGGGAAAATAATGTTATAGTGGCGAAAGCGAAGACTGATACTAGTGCATCCATTAGTGATGAGAGAGCCTCAGCCCTTGCCTTAAGCTCACCAGTTGCCTTCTTAAGGTATACCTCTGCCTGTTTTATGAGGTATTCCACTGGGCTAGATCCTGATCTGACTGCTGTAGCATATCCCTCTAGAACGGCTCTAAAGTATTTGTGGGGATTAGTTTTAGCTAACTCCTCTATTGCTATTATGGGATCTTTACCGTATACTCTGGTCTCTATTTGAAGCCTCCTCCCCTCACGCTTAGTCTCTCTGAAAACGTACTTCGGTGCTTTAGTTATCCTTTCGAATACCTGGAGGGGAGGCATTACTATCGATAGGGTTGAAAGGTAGATGAGAAAGAAGGGCATCTCCGCATCTATATCCGATTTCCTGAACTGTAGCAGTACTTTTGGTAGATATGCCATGAATACAAGCATTCCGAAGAAGCTAGAGAGGGATATAGCCAATATATAGGGAAAAAGTGGGAGTCTGGGTATGGGTAGTGGAATGGTTGTGACTACAAGAGGAAGGAGGAAAACCACAGTTACTATTACAGCTGTGGTAGTGGATACTCCTATGCTTATTTTAAAGTACTTTGAGGGAGGGATACCTACATAGGATGCGAAAAGATCCTCTTTAAATTTAGGATTTAATCTTTCCAAAAGCAAATTATCACCTATTCTGGCTCTCTCTTCTCGATCGCACTTTCTAATCTTTTCTTTACATCCTCTCTTAATCTGATTCGCCTTAGACTACTTATTAGCCTTGCTTGGATGCTCTTTCTAATGACTTCTGTCTTCTCTGTGGTTGGAGGAGTGGGGGTAGTGGGTGTGTGTGGTCTCTTAACCTCTACTTTTTCCTCTTTTTCTATCTCCTCCGCTACTTTTTCAACTTCAGGTACTTCTATTTTTTCCTCTATGATCTCCTCGGAGACTATTTCTTGAGTCTCCTTAGGTTTAGCTCTTGCTACCTCCTCTACCTTTCTAACCTCGATCTTTCCCAGTATCCTAGCCTTCTCTAGCGTTCCTTCGGGATCTGCATAGTATGCGTAGATCCACTTGGCTATCTCATCATAGTCGATTATGTTGTGCTCTGTTAAGTAGTCGAGTAGTGTCTTCCTCCTCATGACCTCCTTTAGAGCTTCCTCTGAGCTTATACCTATCTGTTCCGCCATTAAGGTGAGGATCCTCGAGTCCCACAATCTATGTGTGAAGGTATCAGTTGTGGGATCCCATACCGCTATCTCTGCGAAATCGTCTACACCTCTTACCTCCCATACTCTTATGACTCTTCTGACAATAACACCCTCCATCCTTATCCTACTGATATGCAGTATGAAGTTGAGTGTAGGTATCATGTGAGGTGGTATGTTCATAGGTGGTGATGTCAGCCTATTGAGCATTCCATCTAGTGTCTCTGCGTGCATTGTAGATGTTCCTCCGTGTCCTGATTGCATTGCCTGGAAGAGTACGTATGCTTCACCACCCCTGACCTCACCGACGACTATGTAGTCTGGTCTGTACCTTAGGCATACCTTAACCAGGTCAAATAGATCTACTTCTCCTACTGCTTCTCCTATTGCATAGCTTTTCCTGGCTACGAATGGTACCCAGTTCTTTATGGGTAGGGTTATCTCCCTAGTCTCCTCGACAGTACATACTTTCATCGAGGGGTGGATGAATGTGAGTAGTGCATTGAGTAGAGTAGTCTTACCAGAACCAGTAGCTCCTATTATCATGAATGTCCTCTTATTCTCAATCATATACCAGAAGAAGGCTGCTAGAGTAGAATCTATCACACCATCCTTAATCAACTCGACAATAGTAAAAGGCCTCTCCCTAAACTTCCTAATAGTAAAGGAAGAACCCTTAGTGGAGACCTCATCTAGGGTAGCGGTGAACCTATAGCCCTCTGGAAGGGTGGCATCGAGAATGGGGAAGGCTCCTGAGATGTGCTTACCACATCTAGCAGCAATAGACCTTATGAAGGATCTTAAGTACTCGTGATCTTGTATGATCACATTACTCTCAATGGATTCATATTTCCTATGCCATACGTATATTGGTGTGTTTATACCATTGCAGGATATATCCTCTAGGTTGGGGTCGAGTATCATGAGGTGTACTGGTCCATAGCCTAGGTAGTCCCTATCGATGTAGTAGGCTAGTTTATCTCTGTTCACGTTTTCCTTGAGCATCTCCATCGCTCTATCAAGTGCTACCTTGACTATGTCCTCTTCAGGTGCCTTTAGTAGCTTAAACCTGACATCATCCATGACCTTTTTCAGTATTTTCTCCTCTTCTTGGGTTAATGGTTCTTCAACTACGAAGTACTTAAACTTACCCGTAGGATCTTTAGCTATGACCACTTTCCCGTAGTCCCCTCTTATCTTATACTCTTCAACTACCTCGTAGATCTCATCCAGAGGTTCTATTTTAACGGGAGGTTTAGCCTCTTTCTCCTCTTTCTTCTTCTTTCTCCTCATTTTCAATACTTTCTTCACATATATCCCCGACTAGCTTAATGTTATTCTTAAAAAAATAGTATATATAAACCTTTAGGGTAGAGCCACGCTAGAAGTGTATACCTGGTTTGCAGCTGTTACAAAGGCTACCTCAACAGTCTGTCCCGGTGCAAACGGTGGTTTGCTGAGAGTAATTGTTACACTAACTTCACTACCAGAGGAAAGGGGGTATGGTAATTGCCCTGGTAATGTTACAGTCACATTGCCTCCCCAATCAGTGTATGATTTTCCGTTTATCCTAACATCTACAATCGTAGAGTCGCTGGGTCCTTTGTTCATTACTTTAATAGATACTTCCCATTGGTTTCCGGTGAATTTCGCATATGGTATAGATAGCTGCAGTCTCTCTGTCCTTATGCTCCCCACGACCACTGTCCATATCCAATATCCCACTATCAGTGCTACTGCAATGCTTATTCCTGTCAGTATTGCTGCCTGCAGTGCAGCCATTGCCTTCTTATTTTTTAGTACCTTCTTCACGATATACACCTTTCTTCTTAATTATGAAACAATCAATACTTATATACTTTTCCATATCCATATAGGCTTATTATGAACACTGATGTGCATTTTTATAGAATATATACCTTTAAAATTTAAATAATGAGTATAAGTGTTGTTTTTAATAGTAGTACATTGACTTTTTAAAAATTTAGAAGGTACATATTTGTTAAAAAGTAAAAATATAGTTCACGACCACAACGTAATACACTCATAAGGCGTAGGGCTCCATCTCTATTAGGGTAGAAAAATTTAATTCACACTATAGCTTATAGAAATGATAATGAAGGATATAGAGCTATCCATAGTGATTCCCACGTATAACGAGAGGGAGAACATAGTCCCTTTGATAGAACGTATAGAGAAATGCCTCAAGGACATTCCTATAGAGATACTCATAGTTGATGATAATAGTCCTGATGGAACAGCAGATCTAGCAGAAGACATGGGGAATAGATATGGAAATGTAAAGGTAATTAGGAGGGATATGAGACTCGGCTTAGGTTCAGCAATAGCATGTGGTATTAATTATGCAAGAGGACATGTAATAGCTATAATGGATGCTGATCTACAACACCCTCCAGAGCTCCTGCCAGAGATGTTGAAGAGAATAAAAGAAGGGTATGATGTAGTCATAGCCTCTAGGTACGTGATGGGAGGAGGGATAGAAGGGTGGAGCCTATGGAGAAAAGTGGTATCTAGAGGAGCTGTACTATTAGCTCATGTACTGCTACCTAAGGTAAGGGGAATAAAAGACGTCGTCTCTGGATACTTCATGTTCAGGAAGTCCGTATACAAAGGAATGAATGTGAGAACCTCTGGTTATAAGGTGATGTTAGAGGTCTTGGTGAAGGGTGATTATGAGCATGTGGTGGAGATACCTTATAGGTTTCGCGCTAGAGAGAGGGGGAAGAGCAAGTTCACTCCCAGAGAGGTGATAGAGTACCTGCTTCTACTACTCAACCTACTCACAATTGGTAATACAAGAACCCGAACCACGAGCACCTAACGTCTAGGCACCTTGACTAGGGGGTTTGACGTACTCTAAAGGAATGGGTTCACTGTAATTATTCCAAGGTGTTGTCCAGTAAACTATTACTCCCACGGGTCTGCCGTATTGCACAAGTCTTAGTACATGCCGTCCACACTTTAGGTAAATTTTCTTACCTATGCCTACTAGTAGATTATCTATATAGAAGGCTATCGTGGAGTTAGGCTCTATTAAAAACCTATACACACCACTCTGAGGTAGGTATAACTCAGCTATAACCTCTACGTCCACATCTTTGAGTACGCTGAATCTTCCTAAATGTTCTAGAGTGCTTACAGGCATCTCTAGTAGAAGATCCCTACTCTCATTCATATGCCTGTAGACTTTAAGTAGGTATCCTCTCTCTAGGTTCAACTCTATAGGATCTCTACTATAGTTATACTTCAGTAATAGTACATAGTCTATGGCCAGTAAAATTCCATAGGTCTTATTGGCTAGTGAGATAAGCGCATAGTGGGATATTAGTGCAGACCATATAGTACTTAGATCCATGAATATGTACTCTACATCTCTCGGAATGTACCTCGGGGGGTTCCTACTGTAACCCCTAAGCGGCCAGCAGTAGACTTGCTCCCTATTACACAAATGCGCTCCCAGATCGTTCTGTGTCAGTACAGGGGCGTCTGGGGGAATGTAATAAGAGATTATACGATGTAGCAATTTATCATGATCTGATATATAAGGTCTCTTAGGATGATGTAGTAAACCCATGCCCATTGGAGAGAGAAGCACCGAGTTTAGAGCATTCAGTAAGAGCATCATCATAAGTAATTTCCTCCTACTAGTAGATCCCATCTTCAAGTACTTCAATCCATTGATTAGAGCTATGAAGACCTGTGCTATAATAAATGCACCGTACTGATGCTGATACGCATAGTATCCACCATAGTGAAATGGATAATTTGAAAGCCATGCTGGGACAATCCATGCTCCTAGCAAGAATATAGTTTCCATTACTCCAGCTAGAGGGATGAAGAAGAGAGGACTCAATAGGTATACTGGATACAGTATTCTCTCCTTATCAAGTAACCTTAAAGCAGTTAGGGGCTCTCTGAGAAGTAATCTCCATCTCCATACCTCTCCTAGCCGAGTTAGTTCCTTCCCCGAAGATAGAGTCCTCATTATGGATAGGGAGAAGGGTAGCCATAGGGCGGAGATCCATAGTATAAGTAGACTGTACTTCAAAGCTCTTCCGTCATCACTATACTTCCTATTCAGTATAAAGTAGAGAGAAAAGGCTACTACTATTATGGGCATAAATTCGCAACAACTAAGAGCTAGTATAGAGGATAGTAGTGTCAGCTTATACATCCTCAGCTCATATGTTAGATATACTAGTAATAGTGTAATGGGTATGAAGACCTCGAAGTGGAAGTCGAACCAGTGGAGATCATGAAGAGGTAGGTATAAGAGGTATATGAGTGCTAATATCAGTGCATCTATCTTTGAGTTGAACTTCATGCCAGCAATATAATATATTATAAGCGCTCCCGATGCCAGTGTAATCGATTGTACTACTAGTAGAGTTTCCACTCTAGGAACTAGTGCGTAGATAGGGATTAGAGTTAGGAGTATGGGTGTGAAATGTCCTCTAAAGAATCCCCCGCATGTAAGTAACTCACCCATAAATACCGCTCTCCACAGTGCATGAGCATGAACTCCTAGGTCAAGCCATGAACTTTGGAAGGAGTAGTGTTTGTAAATTGTGAGTGATGATGTATATAGTATGTAAATTACCATAGCTACTATCAAAAAGGTCTCACATTTCCTCTTGATTATTTCCACTAGTATTTCCATCTATGTAATCCCTACTGTGATTCTAATAATTATAACCCAGAGGTATATTTAACTCTAAAATGCGAAATACTTATTTATGAAGAAAATATGTATAAGTGAAACCGAATGACTACACATAGTACTATCTCTGAAGCCGCTTCACAGGATAATATGTTATCGACCTTAGTATGTGATCTCTCTCCAAGAGTATCAATAATAATACCAGCTTGGAATGAAGAAAATAGAATTTATGAGAATCTACTTCGATATCTGAACTATTTCAGCAAAAAATACGGTGATAGATTTGAGCTCATAGTTATAACTGATGGTTGTACTGATGACACTTCCACTATAGTCAACAAATTCTCTAAGAACTTTACAGGAGTGACACACTTATCATATCCTCTCAGAATGGGTAAGGGAGGTAGTATAAGAGCGGGTTTTAAGCTAGCTAAAGGCGATGTAATTGCTTTTGTGGATGCTGATGGTGCAGTACCTCCAGAGGAGCTAGATAAATTAGTACAGGTGGCTATGAAATACGATGGAGCCATAGGCTCTAGATGGATTAGGGGTGCTAGAGTCTTAAGAGAACAGCCCCTCACTAGGAAGATCGCAAGCAGAGGATTCAATTTACTAGTCAGATTGCTTTTCGGTCTATACTTTAAAGACACACAGTGTGGTGCTAAGGCCTTTAGACGGTATGTTATAGAAGATGTAACAGGTGAACTAGGCCTCTCAAATATGGCCTTCGATGTTGAACTACTCTATAGGGTTGTTAGAAGGGGGTATGAAGTAAAGGAGGTTCCGATAACCTGGATGCATAGGGAAGGGTCTAAACTAAAGCTTAGAAGAACTATACTTATCATGCTAATATCCCTGATAGGACTTAGGATAAAGATGTCGCCACTGATACGCTTAATACCCGAAAGGCTTATCACATTAATATACCATAGGCTTCGTTACTGAGCAGGGAGAGTGCTGTGGAGATATTATGGATAAACCACAGATGTCCTAGGCATCCGCAGGCTGGAGGCGCTGAGGTACATCTCTTAGAGATAGCAAAGAGACTCGTGAAGAGGGGACATGAGATCACTCTCCTATCAGAGCGTTATTCGGGATCTCCGAAGGAGGAGGTCATAGATGGGATATTAGTTAAGAGGTTTGGCGGTAAGTATGCGCTACATCTTTACGCGCCTTACTTTGTATTGAAGAGATCTGAGGACTATGATGTTATAATAGATGACATAGCACATGCCGTACCCTTCTTCTCATATGCCTTTACAAGGCAACCAGTTGTAGCCATTGTACACCATGTACACCAAGAGGTGCTGGAGGTAGAGGTAAATCAACCCTTAAGATATATAATTAAAAGAGCTGAGAGATTCATAAGACACTACAAGAGGATAGTAGCAGTCTCTAGAACTACTAGGAAAGATCTAGTAGAGAAACTCAAGGTACCTTCGGAGAGAGTAGAGGTAATATATCCAGGAGTAGATCATGAAAAGTACAGACCGGGAGAGAAAGCTGAACGCCCTACACTACTATGGATGGGTAGAATGAAGAGATATAAGCATCCCGATCATGCTCTCAGGGTCTTTAAACTAGTAAGAGAAGTAGTTAAGGAGGCCGAGATGATCATGGTAGGATATGGTGAGGCATTCCCAGAAGTGAAGAAGTTAATCAGAGAAATGAAACTATCGAACATCATTCTCACAGGAAGGATTAGTGAAGATGAGAAGGTAGAACTCTTGCAGAAGTCATGGGTAATGCTCTGTACCTCAGAGATGGAGGGGTGGGGTATGACAATAATGGAGGCCGCCTCTTGTGCAACTCCGACTGTAGCGTATAATGTTGGTGCACTCAAAGAGACCATAATTAATGGAAAGACAGGATTTTTAATTAGATATGGAGATATAGAAGGACTAGCCCAATCAGTAACTATCCTATTAGAGGATGAAAATCTCAGAAGAGAGATTTCCAAACACGCACTAGAGTACTCCTATAACTTTGACTGGGAGAAGAGTACTATAGAATTCGAGGAGTATTTATCAAATGTAGTTAAGGAAAAAGGTAGCTGACTTAGTAGATAAAGAAGATTTGGTATAAAGTCTAAAAAGTGGTACATCGAGCAGATTCACATATTCAATAGAGATGACTCCATCACTTGTAGATAGAGCTTATGGGAAAGTCTTGAGATTCAGTACGTACTTTAGTTCTGATGAAAGATCTATCCCTATATCTCTTCCTGGTTGTTAAGGTCATCTTGCTGGAACATAATTTC
>Ga0190308_1000016_pt1 | contig 71864 bp, 61 predicted proteins | sample 48700756_MG_FD_165050 | JGI IMG/M metagenome (GOLD analysis project Ga0190308, IMG submission 165050) | Hydrothermal vent sediment bacterial communities from Southern Trench, Guaymas Basin, Mexico - 4870-07-5-6_MG | ecosystem: Environmental > Aquatic > Marine > Hydrothermal vents > Sediment ...
GGAAAATGTAGTATCACATGATGGTTTATCTTATCCTGCCTTCGTTGTTCCTACAAGTAAGGAGGGTGTTTGGAAGATATATGAGCTTGTTAAGGAAAATGGTTTAGACGTCGTAGGTGTTGATGAGGCACACTTTTTCCCGTTAGAACTTGTTAACGTTTGCGAGAAACTTGCTAATGAAGGTGTTAGAGTTATTGTTGCTGGGTTAAATCTTGACTTCAGAGGAGAACCTTTCGAGACGGTTAAGGAGCTTTTAGCTAGAGCAGACGATATAACGTATTTAACAGCGGTATGTACTGTTTGCGGAGCACCAGCAACTAGAACTCAAAGATTGATTGATGGGAAACCAGCACCCTACAATAGCCCAAGAATAGTAGTTGGTGGAAAAGAACTCTACGAAGCAAGATGTAGAAAACACCATATAGTACCCGGTAAGCCATAAACTCTAACTACATTTCCTTAACGGTTAAAACATTATTAACCATGGTTGCTACAAAGTATTTCTTAGAAACTCTGCGAAGGGTTTCGTTAAGCCCACCTATCATTACCGTTACGAGTTCTGCATTAGCTTCTTCGAGGAAGCTTTTAACAGTGTCTTCATGGACGGCATCTATACCATCGGTTATTAAGACTATTGTAGAAACTCCTTCAACCCTGTTTTTAACTATATCTCTACATGCTGTATTTATAGCTTTAGCTATCCACGTACCGCCACTGCTGATTATCGTTAGTAGCGACATGAATAATTCTTGAATTTCTTTAGGTCTTGCTCTTCTACGAACCCTTATTAGCTCATGGGGCATATAGTCGAAGAATCTAAGATAGAATTCCCTGTTTTCCTCTCTAGACCGTCTAAATAGGGCTAAGGCAATTGCTCTAGCCCAAATAGTTTTCTTACCTATCATACTGCCACTATTATGAACAATAAACCCGTTAGCTACGAAGTAATGATCCTTATTTAGCACTATGTCCCAGGCTTTTCCTCTACCATAATAGGTAACTTTTTTAACCCTAGACAAAGATATCTTGAATCCGTTCTCGTGATCTACGAATAACAAATAGTCTCCTCTACGTAAATTAGCTACTATAGTCTCGTACATTACATTGTTCCTTATCACTGGCAGAGAGTGGTTAAGGGTAGCGTAGAAAGAGCCATGTTCTGTTTCAACCTTGTAGACCTTTCTTAAACCACTATAAAGGACCTCCCTAATCTTTGCCTTAGACAATATTGGTTTAACCGTATCGATTTCGAATAAGCTACCTCTATACGATGATTCAACGTTAAACTTTAAGCTCAGTACTGCGTCTCCCTCACTAACTGTTTCAATGTAGTCCGTAGAGTTATCACTAAATGTTATTAATGTACCGCTTGCTAAGCATTTATCAAGTAGAACATATAATGGTCCTACTTTCTCTATGAGAATCCTTTTTCTAAGAAGAAGTTCACTGTCGGCAAGTTTCTTGTAGAAGACGTCATCTTCCAACGTTAGTTCACGTGGTAGGATTCTTGAAATATCCTTACCTAACGTTACTCCGTCATATACTCCATGCTTGTGGTCTCGTTTTTCTTTATGAACTATAGTTATTGTCTTACTGAGAGCATGCTTAACATTTTTAAGGATTTCAGTAACGTAGGCTGTTTCAGCTAGTTTTAAGGCTTCAACAAGGAATTCACCGGATGTAAAGAGTCCGGGATACTTTCCAGCTCTACTTCCAGAAGCAATACTTTTTAGCTCTCTAACATTGTTTGCTATATGCTCTGCTTCACTATGTGCTTCCTGAACAGCTTTTTCTAGAACCTTCTCTTCATGCGTTGACCCGCTGGGCATAGAGGAAGAGTTTATGTTTTTTCCAAGGAGATAATTTATTAGATTGTATAGTGTTTTTGCTTTAGAAAGACTTTTCGATGATTTTGCTTTCTCAAATTCCCTCCTGAGAGCTTCTATAAGCTTTTTAAGAAATGAAACAGTGTAGGCAAAGGAGATATCTACATCAACCATGGTGTCATATTTTAGTTTAGCGTAATCTTTGAGGTTCATAAGCTTTGAAATAATTATTTTGTTAAGGAGTAGGATTTTATCTTCGAGCTTATCTTTAGCTTTAGGGTATGGCAGATATAGCGTGTAAAAGACGTCAACTGCTACACTTGGGTTTACATCTTCATTGTATGTTTTCTTATATGTTTTTGTAAGTTTATCTGCTCTGTAAACTACTATAGGGCTCTCGTAGTCAACGTCTTCAAGAGCTCCTTTAACCTTTCTTTCATGATTCATAAGTCTTTACCATATAAACTTGATTTACTAACTAAGGAGTCTTTTATTTCACCTATTATTTCAAGTAGCTTCTCCACTCTGTTAAGCACTTCATTGTCGTCTATGGCTTCTCTTGCTATTTTTCTTAGTTTTCTCTCGATGATGAGCAGTTCTCTACTATAACTTATTATCCTGAAATCGTATGTTGGTAGTCTACGTATCTCTTTTCTAAGTCTTAAAATATTTCTTTCAAGAATTTCGAGGTCTTTGAGATATCTTGAGGGTAATCTTATTTCTTCGGAAACTATTGCTGCAACTTTTCCGAAATCATCTATTGTTTCAGGTATAACGTATTTTAACACCATGAAATCTTTAGGTTCAACATGGTCTCTGCCATTGAATACAGCATTCGCTGCTACTGCTTTTAACCCTTTAATTGCCCTCCTATCAGTGACTTGAATTCCTTGCTCCCTAAAAATAACTATTAACCTAGCATATTGTTGCAGAATATCTTTCCTATCCTTAGTTTTTTCGAGAACAAAATTCACTTGTTCCTGTATTTTCTTAAGCTCAGATATTTCCATTACAGGTTCTTCTTCAATTACCCCCTTAAGCTCTATCTCTATGCCTGCTTTAAACAGCTCCTTGAGCTTACTTTCCGAGACTGGTCTTACGTGATGTCTAAACAATAGTCTATCATATAGTGCTCTTAACTCTACTTCGTCCGGGATATCGTTACTTGCGCTAAATAAAGATATTAGCGGTGACTCTATAGTTTCATCGCCATTTATAAATATCCTTTCCTGAAGAAGTGAAAGTAATGTGTTTAAAATTGCCGTGTTCGCATTAAATATTTCATCTAAAAATGCTATTTCCGCTAGTGGTAATTTACCTTCGATTCTACGCTTGTAAATGCCCTTAGTTTTTAACTCATTAATGTCTATAGGGCCGAATAGTTCGTCAGGTTCTGTGTATTTATTTAAAACGTAGTAGAAGTATTTTGCCTTGAGCAGTGAAGCAGCTCTACGAACAATGGCCGATTTAGCTGTTCCTGGCACCCCAATAAATAAAGTGTGTTCGTTAGAGAGTAAGGATAAAACAATAACTTCAGCCTCTTCTTCTCTTTGAATAAACGGTGCTGATAGAGCGTTATAAAATAGTTTAAGTTTTTCAAGTAATGGGTTGCTTCCTCCTTTCTTCATGAACTTAATGTTCCTTAAGAAGCCCAATATTAACCTCCACTTATCCCTTAAGTAATACCTTGAATTAAACTAAATAAATCCTATCGAAAATCAGCTTATAATAAGTGGGAAGTAATTTTAATTCATTACTAACTAAAGCTCTTTACTACCTTAATGTGTGCTACATGTTCTCCTCCTGTACCTTAGCTTGTCACCAGCAATTATTGTTCCTCCTTTACCTCGAACACTTCACCTAGGGGGTTCGTGTACTTATTGCTCCTAATATGCAAAGGTATTTTCTCAAGTATTTTCCTGTTCAAAATATCAAATTCCTTCCTAGCATATGCTTCAACAACTTTTCCAACTATGATGTCATGGTCTCCTGCTTCTATATCTCTAAGTAAAATACATTCTGCAACAGCTAAGGATTCCGATATTATGGGGGAACTAATCTTTTTAGCTTCAGTCATAGTTAAACCAGCTGCACTAATTTTGTTTGCAAAGTCTCTACCACTAACAGTGCCCAGGAAATGTATCTTGCTAAGGTGCTCTCTTGGAAGAATGTTTAAACTGAACTCTTTACTTTTAACTATAAGCTCATAGGTAAACCTTGTTTTCGCAATAGCTGCAGCAACTATAGGAGGCTCTCTTGAAACAGGCATAACCCATGAAGCAGCCATAGCACTAAGTTTGTTCTTAAACCTTGAAGCAACGATAGCGACTGGTCGTGGATGAAGAATATAAGGCCATTCTCGAGAACTTATTCTTCTCCACAAACTCTGTACCCAAGTGAAATATGTCTCGTTATAATTTAAACATAACCTAGTTAGGTCTATAATACTTTATTTAAGCCGATTTTGTAATTCGCAGCTTCTTAATGGTTTCAGGATATTCCTCAAAATATCCTGATGGTAAGTATGTAGCTTTAACATATATCTTTGAGAATTGAGGTTCAGCGGCTAATTCTACGTAATTTATGTTCTTAGCAATTTTTTCGGCTTTATATCTCCATTCCACGTTTTTAAGTAAAATACGGGCCCCAGAACCTGCAGTATTGCCTACTACTTTTACTTTGTCGACATTTATTTCTGGAAGTAATCCTATTATTATCGCGCTTTCTGGATCCATATAGAAGCCGAAGCTCCCTGCTACGTATATTTCATTTATATCTTTTCTGTTGATACCTAGCTTTGCTGACAGTATTTTATATGCTGCTTGTATTGCAGCTTTAGCTTTCTGTACTTCTCTAATATCCTTTTGTGTAATCACGATGCCCTCTCCTATACTTGTTTCCTCTTTAAATGCTAGAACGTAAGCATATCCCTCCGAAGCATAATACTTTATTCTCTTATGCTTTTTGATTACAAATTTCCCAGTATAATCTATTATTTCTGCTTTAAGCATTTCAGCTACAGCATCTATTATTCCTGAGCCGCAAATACCAGCTGGAGCTGCATTCCCTATGACGCTTATTTCAGGTTCTAACGTTTCAGAGTCTATGGTGACACGGTCTATTGCTCCTTCATAAGCTTTCATACCATATTTTACATGTGCTCCTTCAAAAGCAGGTCCTGAAGCTGTTGACGCAGCATATATTGCTCCGTTTTTCGAAATATATACTTCAGTATTTGTTCCTATGTCTAAGAACATGTATACTCCTTTCCTCTCAGCTAAGCCTAGAAGGAGAACACCCATAAGACTGTCTGATCCAATGAATCCTCTTACCAAGGGGGGCATGTAGATTTTAGCATTTGGATTTACTGCTACTCTCAGCTCGGATGCATTAAACACTAAAGGTTCTCTCACAACTAGTTCGTAAGGTGCTTTTCCAAGCTTTTCAGGGTTAATGCCTAGAAATGTATGGTGCATGACCGTGTTTCCTACAACAACAAGTTCTACAATGTTTCTAGGTTTTATGCCTCTTGTTTTGTATAATTTTGTCAAAAAGTTATTTAGCTCACGTATAAGTGTTTTTTGCAGCTCTACTACTCCATGTTCCCTAGCGTAAGCTACTCTTGAAATAACATCATCTCCGTATCTTACTTGAGGGTTTTCAAAGGCTTCAGCCACTAAGGTTCTACCTGATTCTAAGTCAACTAGATATGCTGCTATTTTTGCTGTTCCTACATCTAATGCTAAACCATATAATTTATCTTCTTCAGTAAAAACGTCGATTAATTCACATATGTTTTTAAATTTATATGTAATTACATGTATTTTCTCAGGTAGATCCTTTGCTAACACCCTTAACGTATGTAAACTTACTGATACTTCTTCTCCCATACCTTCTCTTATACTTTCCAGTGTGCTAGCATGTTTCGATGTTAGTGTTACCGTTTCTCTTTCAATAATTTCCCTATTAACAGCAGTTTTTAAGGACACTTTAGGCTCATATCCCATTATAGCGGCTATGAGAATTCTTCTTACTGGAACTTCAACTTCCGAGTAATCCAGTATCTTTGCTTGACAAGCTAGTCTAAAACCTTTCTCTATACTTTCTAAACCTAGTATTCCCAATTCTTTACTACTTGGTTTAGAAAGACCATTCCTTAGGACTCTTATTTTACATTTACCACAAACCCCGAGACCGCCGCAAACACTATTTATGTTTAAACCAAGCCTAAGAGCAGCATTGTAAATGGTTTCACCTTTAGATACGTCTATACACTTATTCATTGGCTTAAAACAAATTTTTGGCATAAACTTTTCCTCGACTACTTTTCTTTAAAAATACTGCTGAAGTATATTTTTTTATCACTTTTAGCTCGGGCATATGCGAGTTTAAATAAGATCTGTTTTAATGAAAAACCTATGTGAACATTTAGCTTATATATCTAGAAGCTATAGGTCTTAGCGCTAACTTGTCTTTAACCTGTAAACAGTTCTGCCTGCCTTCACTATAGACTCTATATAGCCTAGTTTTTCAAGCCTCTTAAGCCTACGGTATAGCGGTGTTTTAGGTATTCTTGTTTTTTCCATGAGCTCGTATGCTGTCATTTCACCGTACTTTGAAAGTACCTGAATTATTCTTCTATCTCTTTCATCAAGTTCTACTTTTTCTTTCTTCTTACCCCTACCTCGTAATACGATAAATAGGATGATGGCAGCTATTAGAAGTACTAAAGCTACAATCGCATATTGTGATGGTAATGGATATTCTTCAGGCTTAGGTTTCGGAGGAGTTATTTCCGGTGTAATAATGTACCTTATCTTTATACTTCCTTGGTTAAATTTAAAAGCTGCCTTATCCTCTACTAAGATTAGTTCGAAGTCTTTTGGCTCAATATCGAACACTAGGGAGTTTTCGGGTAGTATAATTGCTAGGGGCCATGGAGTATTTACGTTGAAAAACCATTCTTCACCAGGTTTTTCCGTAAGACCACCAGTATAGTATGTTAAAATAACTTCTTCTGCTGGAGCCGTGAAGAACACGTGTGTTTCATTATATTCTACAGCTAAAGGTGTTTCTTCAGCATAAGCTTCTAAGTATATGGGAGAGGCGTAGAGAGGTAGAATTATGTCCCTAGGATAATCAGATACTTTGACTACATAAGTGACTTTAGCAAGACCATCACTATAAACTTCAATAGTAACATTAACACTTACTTCCCCTCTAACTAACGGAATAATTGAACATAGAAACGTAATTATGATTAAAAAAATTATTGTTTTTCTTATCAACGCTAACACCATACTTGCTTGTTTACACTGTTATGCTTAGTTTTATGCGTTTTTAGCTTATTCGCTATAAACTGATTCTATCCATTGAAGTATTTTGTCTATCTTCCCTATAATTGCTTTGGGTGGTCTAGGTAGTTTTTCTAGTTTTTCTTTTAGGTTTTCTAGGAAGTTTTTAGCTTTGTCTAGGGCGTTATGGAATTCTTCTTCACTTATCTTTCCTTCCTGATACAGCTTATACATTGCATGAAGCTTCATATCTATTTTCTCTAAGCAGAATATTAGTCCTGCTGCTTTCCTAAGGGCTATGTATCTGATCCTTCTACCTATCTCTATGTGTATCTTACCTGAGACTGTAAGTAGTAGTTCTACGTACCTATGGAATCTCATGAATACGTGTTTGTGTTCTTCAATTGTTGCTGTTATAGTATTTAGAGCCATTTCTAGCTCAGACAATGCTGTAAGTGCATCACCTTCTCCCAGGCTAGACTTCGCAGATTCTACATGCTGTTTCGCTTCAATTATTGAATCTCTTAGCGCCTTTAATGCTACGGTTAGGTTTTCATTTATTCCTCTAGCTTCCGTGAAGTTTATTGCGTTCTCTAAGTACTTTGCTGTCCCATCCATAGCGTCCATTATTTTACTCATAGTTTCTAATGCTTCATCAGTTTTGTTTTCCTCAATAGCTTCCATAGTTGCGTTGATTCCCCGGCTCATACCTATAATTACTCTTCCTAATCTTAGCAGTGAGAAGTTTACTAGGGTAGCTCTTCTCCATGTTCCTCCTGTAATCCTATGCAGAGACATTGTTGCTTTGGCTAGGGCTTTAGATGCTTCACCTATAAGCTTTTTAACATCTGTCACATTGTATGTGCCGCTTTCCACAAGCTCTCTAGCTTGAGTTAAAAGGTTTTCTGCATTATCTATGTTTTCTTTTACCTCGTCAGGTACTTCAATACCCTTATCCTCAAGCCAGCTAACAATGCTTCTAAGTCTTTCTACAGCTTTTTCTCTCACTTCAATAGCTCTTAGCAGCATATTCTTCCTTAAGGTTTCCTTCTCTTCTTCCGGAATGTTCTCAAGAACGTATAAGGCTACAGGTTTAAAGATCCAACATGCTTTTACAGCCATCCTGACCGCTTTACAAGGTTCTTCTTCTACAATTTTTGTTGCATTCTCTAGAATGCTCTTACATAGTTCTACACGTTTAGTCATGTTTTCTGTAAGTTCTATACCGTATTTTTCAGCTAAGCTAAGTATAGCATCTATTCTCTTAGAAACACCGTTAAGAATCATTTTGGCTACTTTAACCCGTAAATTCCCTTCCTGAGCGCTTACCGGAACAGCTGCTGATAAGACGGTTAATGTTGAAAACGCTATTAACGCTATGAGGATTAGTGAAATAGTCTTTGACCACACCATATTATTAACACCAAGATATATGAGTAAAAGTATAAAATTTAAAGGACAAGTCGGGAAACTAAGGGAAAAACAAGGGAAAACTAGGGAAAATATTCAATACGTTAAAGATTTAATATTTGAGGAATGATCCTAATAATGACTATTTCTTGTACAATTATCGATAACGCCTTAATTTAAGAACACTTTAGAATAGAAAAATTTGTATTTCGAAATGTTATGAGGCTAAACCATGAATAGGAGAATTATTGAGAAAAAAGCGTTTAGAGCTGAAGCAGTTAATGGGAAACTTATGTTTAAGAAGATTACCGAGATTCTTGCTAAGGAAGCTAAAGTAGAAATATATGTTAATGGCAAAATACATGGCACATATACTATATCAGTCAACATGGTTAATGAATTCGTGTACGGGAATTTACTAACATCGCGCATGATAAACAAATCCGAGGATGTCAAAGATATTAAGAGATACGATAATAAAATATACGTTACCATCGAAAGTAAGCGCCTGGAGAATGCTGTCAACAATACATGCGCATTAAGTATTTCTGGAGTGAAGCTTATAGAAGCTATGGAGAGGTTTCATGAAAAAGCTTTAGAATTCAAGGTTACTGGCGCGCTTCACTCAGCTGCTTTGCTTGATGGAGACACATTAGATTTCTTAGTTCACATTGAAGATCTTAGCAGATACGGCGCTATAGATAAGGTTATTGGTTGGGCATTGCTAAATAATATTAAACTATGTAGAACCATTCTTTTAACTTCAGGAAGAGTATTTAAAGAAACTATCGCGAAAGTGGTAGCAGCAGGTATTTCTGTAATTGTCTCTAAAGCTGCACCAACATATGATGCGGTATGCCTTGCAGAGGAAAAGAAAATAACGCTTATAGGTTTCATGAGAAAACATAGGTTTAACGTATACGCATGCCCATATAGGATCCTAGAATATAAAAACGTGTGTAAGTAGGTACAAGTACTGCGAAGTTGTTTAAACCTCATAGGGCCTAAAATATTAATGGATGATGAAGTACCGTTTCCTCTAACCGTGTCACTCTATATTTTTTAACTTCATTGCGGTGTGGTTTTCATTTTAACGTTTCTGCCCCCGGACCTGTTGCAGAGTAAGTGAAGAAGTAGTTTTTCTCTGTTAGCATACCTGTAAAAAGCTACCTCGTTTAGCTTATATGACAAGTTTTTCTTTCTCGACTCTTCTTTCATCTAAGCTAAGATCTTTTACTCTAAACTTTTCGCCACCATAAAGTTCTGCATACTTTTCGCCTAGGTATAGTGATTTAACTATTCTACCTATAGCATCAGCTTTCATTATGCCGCTCCCGCTTGTACCTGCAGCTACTATGAGATCTGCTGTTTCAAAAATTACTGGCTGATAGTCTAGGGATGTGTCGTAGAAGCCCGCCCAAGCTCTTGACGGTTTTGCTCCTGAGAACTGCGGGAAATATTTAAACAATACCATGTATATTCCGTTGAAGTAGAACTTTAGTTCGGGCTGAGGATTTTCTTCCCACTTAAATGCTCTACCAATGTAATCAGCCATACCGACCCAAAAGCTGTTTTCTTCAATTGCCGGTCTTATGTAAACTCCTTTAGGTAATATTGTTAATGGAAGAACGTTTTCCTTATTGAAACCTTTTACCTTAAGTAGTTTCTTCAGCTCTGATGTTTCGGCTTTAATTGCAAAAACTTGTCTTTTCTTAGGCTTTACATGTACATCGATGCCTATCGGGTCTAATAGCTGAGGAGTTTGCGCACCAGCTGCAACTATGGTTTTCTTAGCTTTGAATACTCCCCGGTTTGTTCTCGCACCGGCGATTCTAACGTCCTGCCATGGATAAGGCTCGTTAGGCAAGCCAAGAGGTTTTCTGGGTTCAACTATGAGTTCTAAGGCTTTAGTATTGTAGGCTACTTTACCTCCAAGTTTCAGGAATTGTTTTTCATAGAATTTAACTATTTTTAAAGGATCTATTATACCTGCTTTTTTAATGAAAATACCTAAGTATATGTCCTCTAAGCCCATAAGCTTGGAGTCCTTCTCATGGGAAATTAATGTTCGCACGTTGATCCGTTTTTCGAGAGAATCTCTATCTATTAGCTCAAAGTCTAAACCCTTTTTAGCAATATAATTTAGAGCGCTTTTTATTTCAAAGTACTTTCTCTTGGTTAAGAGAAACAAGTAGCCAATAAATTTCATTCCTAAATCAAAACCTAGTTCTTCTTGAACATGTTTGTAAAACTCTACGCTACTAGATGCTAAAGCAAGATTGGTTTTAGAGTAAAAGAAACTTCTAAAAGCTGCAGCACTTTTCCCCGTGTCCCCAAGGCCTGGCCCTTCTTTTGCTTCTATAACTAATATTTGTTTTCCAGGATAAGCTGTCTTTAAGTGATAAGCTATGGATAAGCCTATTATGCCTGCACCAATTATTAAAACATCTAACATTAGAAACCTAACCTCACGTATTTACGTCACCGTCGAAAATAATTAACCTAACCCTCATGTATAGATAGGGTAAAGAATATGCTACGACAACTATGAGATATTGGAAAAATAATTTCTAAGTGATGAAACTATTGTCTAGTTTTGAAGACATGATGCCCCTTATTGCGAAGAAATATTTTTTCTTAGCTTAATGCTCTAACGCGAATTCCTTAATTAACTCAACATAACCTCTAGTGGCAAATCTAATATCACTTATACTTACCCACTCGTTCGGCTGATGGGCTAGTTTCTCGCTTCCTGGGCCAAAACCTAGAGTTACTATGTTCTTTTCACCAGCAGAATATACGCCATCAGTACTGAAGTTCCATATACTGAATCCTACATCTTTTACTACATTGCGAATAGCGTTTAAACTTCTTAGAGCTAAGGTGTTTTCCTTGTTTATTAGCCATGAGGGAAAGAAGTATTCAACATGTATGTTCCTACCTGTCCATGATCTAAGAGTTTCAGCGGCTACTTTTACACTTACTTTAAATCCTTTTCTTTCGAGTTTGCGGCTTATTGAGTAGAATATTTCTAAGACATTTTCTTTTTTCTCACCTAATACTGTCCTTCTGTCAAAAATAACTTTGCATGTATCGGGTATTTGAGGACTACACTTTGGCTCACAGTCTATAATTGTCGGAGCTATTGTCGCTTTACCCAGTATTTCATGTTTTGGAAGTTCAATGTTCTCAACATAGTTTATGATTTCAGATAAGGCTATTATAGGGTTTAAGCCTAGATGCGGCATGCTCGCGTGTGCTGTTCTACCTACTATGTTAACTTCTATGAGTGTTCTTCCTCTGTGCCCTAGTTTAATGTTTAGTGAAGAAGCTTCACCTAAAATTACAAGGTATGGTCTTCTCCTTAAGGTTTCCTCCACGGCTATCTTAAACGCTACTCCTTCAGCAGGTTCTTCGAGAACAGTAAATATTAACGCTAATGTTCTTTCAAATTCTTTGCCGAGAAGATGTTCGGAAGCTGCTATCATTGACGCTAATGCAGCTTTCATATCTACCGTACCCCTGCCGAAAATTTTTCCTTCAACAATTTTCGCTGAGAAAGGATGGTATTTCCATTGCCTAATGTCTCCAGGGCTTACATGGTCCATGTGACCTTCCAGTACTAAAGGCTCATCCCATATTGTTCCCTTAATTAAGGCTATAACATTACCTACGGTGTCTATAAGCACTCTATCGAATCCTGCCTTCTCAAGTAGATCTCTAATGTATAGGGCTAGTTCTTTCTCTTTACCTGAAGGGCTAGGTATTTTTACAAAGTTTATAGTGTATTCCACAGCCTTATTTTCGACTACGCTGTACATCTTAAGCACCCTTCCTAATTCTCAAATGTAATGTTTAGAACTTTTGATAGTATTTCGAGTTCATGAAGTATATTGCCTTGAATTATTACGTGATGATTTCCCTTGGCTTTTTTCAGAAACTCACAAGGTCTAAGGTCTTTAAGCTTGAAATAAGCTTGTGTTCTACACATTCTCTTACTTATTAGACCTGACTTTTCTAATGTAGCTGTTAATGCGAAGAGTCTTTTGTAATCGTATGTTATTCTTGCAATAGTGTACTCCACATTGCTTATTAATTTCCCGCTTAAACTTGCAGGATTTCCGGTCTCAAAATGTTCTAAGATACTTAGGCTTTCAGTCAGCTTAGGGGCTATTGTGCAGTGTGCGAAAACTACATGGTCTTTGCTTATTGAGGAGGGATTAGCAATCCATCCGATAGTATTTAACTTATTCGCTACGGTTAATAATAGTAAGCTGTGATAGTCTTCCTCACATGCAAACGGTATTCCCTCGTTTGTTAGAAGAGCCACTGCAATACATGGTGTAATGTTCTTCTCCATAATGAACTTAAAGCAGTTTATTGTGGCTGAATTTGCACCTACTTTTTTGACGATGTTTTTAACAGCTATATAGAAGCTTAGTGGCTTATGTAGAAGCTTCCTACTTAGACTTATCTTCGCTTCTCTAAACACTTTCCTCAGTATTCTTTCAACATCACTAGCACTTACATTATTCATTTCTTCATCTACTTCTGAAGGGCTTACTGGGATTACTTTTGCACCTATTTTTCTTTCAAACTCAAGAGCCTCGCTTGACTTTTTACTATCATATATAAGAGCAACTTTCATCGTCTTAGTAACATACGCCGCATGCAGTACTCTATATAACCTATTAAACTCATCTACCATATCTGCTGGGTTAGCTGAGAATATTATGTGGGTTTTTACGCCGATAAGTTCGAGTCTACCTTTACATGAAAGAGCAGATGGTAAACTATTGTCAGACCCGTGCGCTATTAATGTCACGAACTTTTTCTTTAGTACTTTTACGATATGTCTAGCTAGGCTTGAAGTGCCTCCTGTTAGGAAAAATAGTGCTAGGTACTTGATGTTCTCCTTCTTTAATAATTCCTCTACTTCTCCTACATCTGTTACTACGTCTAATAGTTTAACATCAGGGTATCTGATGAAAATTTCCGTATAGCTCTTCAATGTTTCACGGTATGTTCTTTGAGGATGTACTTTGGATGCTAATGGGATTATCGTTACTAAGTTTTCCAAAGCACGTCACCTTGAAATATTATGGTATGGTCTTAAGATAGTATATTCGTAATTTTTCTTTTCTAAATATTCTTCCACGAGAAATAGTGTTTCCTCAGGCTTTTTACTGAAGAAGAACATGTGGGCATAACATCCGCAATCTGATGATCCGAAATTCCTAAGTGCTCCATCAGCTATTTTCAATAAGTCTCTTGCTATTTCATGTTCGGCTTTTACCTTTGGAATAATTACTACATACACCACATAGCACTTATTTTCATAGTCTAGTATGTAGTCTATATGCCAGAACTTTCTCTTCTCCCTACTTAAATGTCTTCTTATTCTGCTCAGTAAGCCTCCAGGGCCGAATGCTGAACCTACATAAATGTATGTTTGATTGCCATGTAATGTTAGTAGCCCTAAGGAGCCAACTTTCTTCTTTATATCGTTGAGGCATCTTATTAAGAGGAGGTATGTACCTTTCTCCTTTAGAACCTTAAACATTTTTACTCCAGCAACTTCTATATTGCCGATAACCGTTTTATATTAGTTTAGATAAAATGTTAGCTAACATAAGAGAGGATTCGGTTTGAACTTGCTAAATATGTCTGAAACAACTATTAAAGAAGTTCTGAAGAAAGGTGAGTTAACCGCTGCAATCTATGGAATAGGTAGAGTAGGTTTACCATTAGCCTGCACGTTTTTAGAAGCAGGGTTTAACGTGATATGTGTAGATAAGGATTACAATAAAGTGTTGAGAATAAACCAAGGACTTCTCCCGATAAGCTACTTTTCTAGACTTGGACCCTTAATAAAGAAGTATGTTACTGAGGGTAAATTAAGAGCCACGGCTAACGGCGTTTTTGCTGCTGAAAATAGCGATGTTATGGTTATTACTGTTCCTGTAGATGTTAAGATTTCTAAAAAGAAAATTGAAGTAGTAACTAAGGATTTCATAAACACTGTAAAAGATGTTGGTAAAGGTCTTGGCATAGGTAATCTTGTCATTGTTAAAACACTTGTCCCGCCTAGAACAACAGTAGAAATGGTGAAACCTATACTTGAGCATTTAAGTGGACTTAGAGTAGAGTACGAATTTGGTTTAGCTTACGCTGTTGAAAGACTTGACCAACCAGTTACCTCAGGTAAGGAGCGTGTACAAATTGTTGGAGGCTATGGGCCAAATAGTTCACGCCTAATTAAGACGATATATGAGGAGGTTTTTAAGTCTAAAGTGATTACTTTACCCTCACCTACACTTGCAGAGTTCGTGTACCTTGTTGAGTCTCTATACTATGATGTTAATATGGCTATGGCTAATGAAATAGCTCAGCTGCTTCCTGAGTTCAATATAAATGTAAGAGACCTCGTAGATGTGCTGAGAAACATTATTAAACTGGACATACCAGTGCCTAAAGCTGGTTTTGGAGGCCCTAAGATACCTAAAAGCACAAGCATTCTAATAGGTGAGGCCGAGAAGAGAGGGTTAGCTTTAGATTTAGCTTTAACCTCGCGTGTAATTAACGATACTACACTCAACTACCTGGTATTTCTAGTAAAGGAAGCAGCGGAAAAACTGGGAATAAGTCTAAGGGAAGCTAGGATAGCGATACTTGGCGATGCATATAGGGAGGATATCGCAAGTCCGGAGGACTCACCAACCCATAGGCTTGTAGAATTACTGCTTAGAGAACATGTTAAGAAGGGAAATATTATAGTTCATGATCCTCATGTTGCTGAAGATACCGAGTTAAAAGTCGAGTTAACTATGAATTTAGCTATGGCTCTTAAAAACGCTGATATAGTTATTGTAATGATAGGTCATAGTGTGTATAAGGATGTTTCTATAAGCGCTATTAAGGCCTTGTCGGGTAAAAGAAAAATAGCTATAATAGATGGAGCAAACGCTTTAAAGAGAGAGACACTTACACATGGAGTTATGTATGTCGGCCTAGGGACGCCATGGTATGAGATGTAGCTTCCTAACTTACTTCTTTTCTTCAGCCTTTTCCTCCCCGGCTTTTTCCTCTTTCATTTCACTTTCTAAGGTTTTTAGTTCCTTCTCAAGTTCCTTCTCTATTTCCTCTATTGGCTTAGGTGGAGGCGTAGTAGCTAATGTATACCCTATCCATGCTAAAATACCTAAAACACCTACTACAGCAACTAACGCTGTTATCTTCATTAAGAGTAGCGCCCAAACTTCGGTGGTGAAGAATAGTATCCATGTATAGACAAGTATACCTATTATTGAACCTATTAGTATGAGAGCCCCTATTGCTTGATCTCTACTCAACTGCATAAACCCCCATTTAAGCTAAAGACGTTTCGTGTTATTATTGTTTTTACCCTTATGTTTAAATGTTTCTTATAAAGAAACAGTAAAATAGCAAAATACTGTAGGAGCATCGCCTTGCCCCATAGCGGACTAGCAGTTGAAGAGTTAAATATAGACTCGAAATTAAAGGATTTTCTACTAAAGAAGGGTATAAGGTATCTTTATCCACCGCAAGTTGAGGCTTTAAGTAAAGGAGTTTTAGAGGGTAAAAACATTGTTTTAGCTTCGCATACTGCTTCCGGTAAAACCTTAATAGCTGAACTTTTGTTTCTCAAAAGATTTTTAGAAAGGAGTATGGGCAAGGCAGTATACATGGTTCCTTTAAAGGCTATAGCCTCCGAGAAATATGAGGAATTTAAGGAGCTTAAAGAGTATGGTATAAGGGTAGCATTAACAACAGGTGATTACGATTCAGAAGATGAATATTTAGAAAACTATGATATCATCTTAACCACTAACGAAAAATTTGATTCGCTGCTTAGGCATAAGCCTAGGTGGATTAGAGATGTTTCTATACTTGTTATAGATGAAATACATTATATTGATGATGTTAAACGTGGACCTGTTATTGAAAGTGTTGTTTCGAAGATGAGAACTATGGGTGATGTTCAAATAGTTGCTCTTAGTGCTACGATATCTAATGCTGAGGAAATAGCTGAATGGCTGAATGCGGAGTTTGTTGTTAGTAATTGGAGACCTGTTCCATTACGTGAAGGTGTTTACTATAATGGGGAAATAGTATTTAATGATGGAACTAGGGTTAGGGTAAAGAAGCTATTCAATAACCCTATTCTAGATCTAGTACATGATACTTTGGCTAAGGAAGGACAAGTATTAATCTTCACAAATGCCCGTAGACTTACCGTACAGTTAGCTACAAAGATAGCTAGTAAGCTTGGTTTCCGAGGACTTGAGTTCCTGATAAGCAAGGACATTAAAAAGGTTATGGAAGAGTTTGAAAGGTCAAGTAATGTCAGTAGTTTAAATAGGCAGCTTGCATCATTAGCTGCTTGTGGCGTTTCATTTCACCATGCCGGGCTAACTTATGCTCAACGAAAGATAATTGAAAAGTACTTTAGGAAAGGAGTAATCAAGGTTGTTGCAGCAACTCCTACTTTAGCTGCAGGAGTAAATTTGCCTGCTAGGAGAGTTATTATTCATTCTCATGTGAGATACGAGCCAGGCATAGGTAGTGTACCCATTAAGACTATGGAGTATAAGCAAATGTGCGGTAGAGCTGGTAGACCTGGGTACGATGAAGTAGGGGAAGCAATAATAATTGCTAGGTCAGAGTTCGAAGTTGATAAGCTTTGGAAAATGTACGTTCTCTCCAAACCTGAAAATATATTTTCTAAACTTGGAAGAGAAAATGCGTTAAGAACATTTATTCTAGCTTTAATTGCTTCCGGTTATGCTGAAAACCTAGATGATGTTGTTAAACACATCAAAAACACACTTTACTATAAGCAATTCGGATATAGCGATATTAAGTTGAAACTGCAGGAGATTATAAGCTTCCTATGTGAAAGTGAATTTATAACAAAAACTCCCTTCCTTAAACCTACAAGATTAGGTAAGAGAGTTTCCGAATTGTACATAGACCCGCTATCAGCTATAATATTTATTAAAGGCGTTAAGGGAGTAAAAAGAGTTCACGATATTGCTGCTTTAACGCTCATAGCATTAGCGCCAGATATGCCTAAGCTTAGTGTTCGAAGATCAGAGGTAAGCCTTATTGATAGATTTTTAGATGAAGCATGTAACTACCTAACTTTCGATCCTTACGAACTAAGTTTTATCAGCGACTACACGATTATTTCAGCTATTAAAACAACAATGTTTCTTCGCGATTGGATTTATGAATATGATGAAGAATACCTATCGAAGAAGTATAGTTTAGGACCGGGCGACATATATAGCCTTGTAGAGACCGCGGAGTGGCTAGCTTACTCATTAAAGGAGTTATCTAAACTTGTTGCAAGTAGCAGTAGAGCAGTTAAAGACCTCGAAATTATACATAGAAGAATAAAATTCGGTATTAAAGAGGAACTATTAGAATTAGTTAAACTTGAAGGCGTCGGTAGGGTTAGAGCCAGGGCCTTATATAGTTCAGGGTTTAAATGCTTGGAAGATGTAGCTAACGCTACAGTGGAAGTCCTTGCAAATGTTAAAGGTATTGGTGTTGAAATTGCGAGAAAAATAATTAAACAAGCTCAAGAGATTATTAGAGGGCAGAATTGAAGTGAAAGCGTACATTCAACTTTTAAGGCCTATTAACTGCTTGATGATGGGGTTCGCTGTCATAGTGGGATATGTTATAGCTAGTAGAGGAATTCTTCTCGTACCTCCACATGCTCTCGTTTTTGGGTTCTTAACAGCATTCCTACTTACTGCTTCATCTATGGTTCTTAACGATTATTTTGATAGAGAAATAGATGCCATAAATAACCCATTTAAGCCTATACCTAGCGGCAAAGTAAGCCCGGCCTCCGCTGTATACTTTGCTGCGTTTTTAACAGTATGTGGCATCCTAACTGCTGCCCTAATAAATCCCCTATGCTTGACCATTGCTATTCTCTCATTCGCTGTTTCAACAGCTTATAACGGTTATTTTAAAAGGACAGGTTTTCTAGGCAACTTAATGGTTAGCCTATGTGTTGCTATACCGTTTATTTTCGGCTCAGCTATGCTTGGCGAAATATACCTCCATACTTTGATATTTTTTGCTATGGTTTTTCTAGCTAATACTGGTAGAGAAATAACCAAAGGCATCGTGGATGTTGTGGGAGACCGCAGTAAAGGGGTTCTAACGCTAGCTGTTAGGTATGGTGAACCCTTCGCGGCTAAGGTTGCAGTATTGTTCTATGTAGCTGCGGTTATGCTTAGCCCGTTACCCTGGTTTTTAGGGTATCTTTCAATACACTACTTATTATTAGTTCTTATCGCTGACATAGGTTTCATATATTCCTCAATACTTCTTCTAAGAATTCCTTCAAAAGAAGTTGCTTTAAAAGTTAAAAAAGAAGTACTTTTATGGATGTTTATAGGTTTAGTAGCTTTTCTTGTAGGTTCTTTATTCTAATAATGGTAGTGCTTCTAGTTTTAGAAGTTTCCTAACTTCTTCTAATGGTACATCAAATGTGTAGTGTATTTTCTGGAAGTTCTTTCTAAACTCTATAACATCTTTCCTAACTTTAGCTGGATCTTCTTTATCGATAAGTACTCTTCTGAAGAATCTTGCGATTTCTTTCATATCATCTTCTTTCATACCCCATCTTGTTAGTTCCTGTGCTCCTAGTCTCAGCCCGCTTGGATCCTTTATCATTTCAGGTTTATCGTATGGTAGTAGGTTCTTGTTTACTATTATGTTAGCGTCTTCAAGCATTTTAGCACATTTAGCTCCTCCACCTAGAGCTCTAACGTCTAAAAGTACCTGGTGGCTCTTTGTGTATCCATGTTTTTCGCCGAGAACATTGAATCCTTCAGCTGCTAATGCTTCAGCTAGTGCTTTAGCGTTTTTAATTATTTGAGCTGCATATTCTTTGCCAAAGTACAGTAGTTCTAAAGCTACTATTGCTGTTGCAGGTAATCTATGTAGATGGTGATTTGATACGAATATTGGGAAGACTATTTTCCTAACTTTCTTGTACAACTCTTCATCGTTTGTCAGTATAACACCCCCTTGTGGTCCAGGGAATGTTTTATGAGTCGACGATGTTATTATGTCTGCTCCTTCTTTAATAGGGTCTTGGAACTGACCCCCAGCAATTAATCCTAGTACATGGGCAGCATCATACATAACTTTTGCTCCTACTTCATGAGCTACTTCGCTGAGCTCCTTTACTGGATGTGGAAATAGCCATACCGATCCACCAAACGTTACGAATTTAGGCTTTACCTCCCTAATGACCTTAGCTGCTTTATCTACGTCTATGTTCATGTCTTCAAGGCTGAAGGGCATTTCTATTTGCTGTATGCCTAGTGCTCCAAGGCCACCGTATTTCGTGTGACTTACATGAGCCCCAGCTTGTACTGGCACTACTACCGCCTTGTCCCCATAGCGTGCCATGGCATAGTATGCCGTTAAGTTAGCTATTGTTCCCGATATGGGTCTTAAATCAACATATTTTACGTGAAATAGTTTCGACATTAATTCTTGCGCATAAACTTCCATTTCGTCCACATATATGAGGCCTTGATAGTATCGCTTATATGGTAGACCTTCAGCATATCTATGTCCCATATCTGTCAAATACACCATTTCAGCTAGAGGGGACATTTGATTTTCAGAGGGTATCATATTAAGACATTCTCTCTTTCTCCACCTATTATGCGAGGCTGTTAACTTTATTACCTTAACAACTTCTTCAGGTAGAAACTCTTTTAATATTTTTTCAAATTCACTCATACACTACACCTCCTAGTTTTCCATGGTAAGAACTATGCAAGAATATATTTTAAGAACACACATAAATAAACTATAGCTTAAATTTCCCAAAGAACTCTACATAGCTTTCATCTTGGCAGTGTATTTCTATATTTAATCAGATGCTTTAAAAATACCAGAGAAAGCAGAGCGGTGCTTCTTCTACCCTTTATTTCTAAAGAGCTTCTTAAGAACTTTTCCAGAACATTGAAAACAGTAATGGGAAAAAATTATACTAAATCTTAATTCTGCTTCTGAGAGACTAGTAGTCAGTTAGAGGTTTATATCTTGGAGAAAATTAAAATCGGGAAATTCAAGGGAATTTCCGGAATAGAACACGAAATAATGTACGTTAATGATGGTAGAGAAACCTACCTCTATGTGGAGTTAAAAAACCCCAATATTGAAGATATAGTTAAGACTATAGCTGTAGCGTTAGATCTTAAACTTAAACCCTATGTTGTTGTGAGAAGCGGAAACTTACCTGGTGAATGGGTTAAGGAAATATCTAGAGTAGGCGGTAAGGTAATTAGGAAAGCAAAATAGTTTATAGAAGTCTTATTGTGGTCAGTGTGAGATAGGATACATCATATTATCAGTGGCTGCCCACGACATCATTCCATATCATTCTATGTGCTAGAAGTATTTAAGGCTGTAGTATTTGTGCTTTTCGACGCTATTCCTGTTTCCAGAACTTCTACCTCTGTTCCACGTTCCTTATATTCCTTTATAGTTAGGTTTAACCATAATCATTATTGAAGGATCTGCACCGCATACGCAAACCTCACTTACTCCTAGAGCAAGTAGCTTCTTTTTAGCTGGAAGTATACTGGTATGAGAGACGCTTTTACAGGCTCTATTATCTCATTGTACATTCCTAAGCCTGCTAAGTCTATGTTACCTTTAAGAAAACCTGTTACCTGTTATTAATACGCCGAGTTTTCCAAGATTATATATTACTTTCTCTAAAGGCACTTGTTTAAGTAGTATTGATCTAGAAGTTTCAGTTTTTCTTTAACAGACTTTATTTTAGGTATTGCAAGTATTATCCTAGGTTTAACGCGCAAGGGTTTTCTTTAGTAAATAAGAACTAAGCCTCCTAAGATGCTTGCAGCAACAATATCTGGATGCGGAGAACCAGTAGCTACTTCTATCAGTTCATTATAGTCCATTCTTGGTTTGAATATTTTGTTAAGCCCTATAACCGTTGCTGCCGTAGCCGTTTCCTTATTGCTTTATGTGTTTTTGTTTTGTTGTGGTGCGGTTTCATTGGTTCCACCTCGCCCATAGGGACTTAGGTATCCCTATGGGTCATTGGCGGTGGTTGAGGGCAACGGCACAGTCCTCTCATCTAGGGATTTGCCGCGGGCTTGGAGTAAAGCTCCCATCGCCCACAAGCCCATGGGAGTTATTGGTACAGCACACTGTAAGCATATCGCCCAGAACAAAAGAACACAAAAAGCTACAATGTAATGTTTTTACCACGCTACTACCAAGTCCCTTACCAATAGGTATTTCTTTTCACAATTTTAACTTCACAATTGCTCTCTTACCTGTTCTATTCAAGAACTCCTTAGCCGCGGCTGATGCAGTATTCTTTTCATTGGCAGATACTCCGCTACTGTAAGGGCCTACGATTTCTTCAATACTGATTTTAGCTCTAGTACTTTCCATGAACAGTTATCTCTACTTCATCATAGAATAAAGTAACAGCCATAGCTAAAATGTTAAATCATGGACCTAAATTAGCGATAGATGCGTACATACGGACTCTTACAGTCTTGCTAACCAATGTTTTTCCTCCACGAAGAGAGTTGTTTTTAAGGGAGAAAAACTAACATAGTAAATGGCCGATGAGGACACAGGGACGTTCGGAAGCCATGAAGAAAGGTGGAGCGACCTGAGGCTTCTAACTTGAAGCTATAAGTGTTATTGTTTTTAAAACACCGTCCATGCTCCTCAAAGAACATACGGTTCTATCTAAAGCCTTGAACGTAGGAGCCTCTATTCTAACAACAATATCGAATTCCCCATACACTATTTTAACTTCCGTCACATGGTCTAACTTGCTAGCTTTTTCTTTAACCTCATGTTCTTTCCCTAGAGCAATGTTGAGAAGAACATAGGCTATGATTCTTTCCTCAGACACCGTTTAACACCAAGTATAGTAGATTCGTTGAAGATAAAAATATGTTTACCGATAGTTTCGGTCTACTCTACTTTATAAATAACCCTATTTTTATGGGTGAAATCTTGAGAAGAAGGGTGAGGAAAGCTGTTTCACCGATAATAGCAACATTGCTTTTAGTATCAATATCGATAGCAGGAGTGCTGATAGTTTACAGATTTATGAGTACTGTACTTACGTCATCAGCCAACGTCATTGGGTTGCAGGTAGTTGATAAACAACTCAAGGTGCTTAGTGACGGTTCTGCAGCATTTTACATATCAGCTAAGAATATAGGAAATACGGAACTTAATGTTATAGAAATCAGAGTTGGAGAATATATTGAAAACTTCACAACGCCTGTTAAAGTGAGACCAGGCGATACGTTTACTCACAACACCGTGATTACATCAATAACATTTGAAGTAGGTAAAGAGTACCCAGTAATAATTAAAGCAACATTACCCGACGGATCCGAAAAGGTATTTCAAGAAATAGTTAGAGGTGAGTAAACGAAAAATGTTACACAAAAAAACTAAACATTATTTTTTTAGCGCAATATCTAACATAGTATCTGCAATAATTTTAATATCAATAGTTATAGCTACTTACCTCATAGCTTATCATAGAATAAGCTATTTAGCAAAGTTGAGATCGCTTTCTCTCGTAGAAGCATACGATAAGCAAACGGAGAGGTTGGCAACATCATTCTCTATAGTTGATTTCTTTACCAATAAAAGTAAAACCCATTTAATAGTTTATAATTATGGCTTTAGGGAAATAGGGATTTCAAAAGTCTTAGTGGATAATTCAACTGCAAGCTTCTTGATACTTAACCCAATAACGGGGAATGAAGTTAAAGCTATGGAAAAAGGGTTATACGAAGTTATTATTTTTGGTGTTCCTAGTACACGATTAGTTCTAATATTGGATAATGGTGATGTCTATGAAGTTAATGTGTAGTAGAGGAATAAGTAATATTGTAGCTGCTATACTGTTTATAGTTCTCCTGATATCTACCTTAGTGTTCTTAGCCCCCATAATCTCTGCGCAAAGCAGATTCATAAACGTAGGCAAGGAGGCTATAAAAGTAGAAGCAATAAAAGGTAAGGAGAATATCAAAGCCTTCTTTACATACGTTAACGGGGAATTATACGCTGCTGTAACTAACGAAGGGGATGTTAAATCAATACTAGACGTACTTTACCTTAGATGTAATGAAACATTTGACATACAAAGACTCAACGTAACGGTGCTTCCTGAAGAAGCAGTCTACATAAGAATTCCCGGCAACAAGAACAATTATACAAAAGCACTAATCATTACAGAGTATGGTAATGTATTTTATATTAAAGATCCAGAGACATTAAATAATGTTTTACCTAATAACTCATCGCTAACTATCCCATATACTATCACGTCAATAGTTAACCTCACAAGAACAGGTATTAACTTATGGTCAGGTAACTTAGTTTCTACACAGATATGGTATGTGAGTAAGAACGAGACTATAACATTCATCAATACTACGGACATTAAATACTTTACTACATGGACTGAACCTGCTGAAACAAGCAGTTACTGGAGCAGTGTTTTAATGAATGAGAACAGCTTCTCCCTTGATGAACACATTTACTTAGTTAGCACTGATGGTACTCAAAGACATTGGTTTATATATTTAATAAAATTACCTAGTTCCGAGAACATTAAGGAAGTTTTATTGAACCTTACAGTGGCATATTATGTTAAAGCTAGAACAGCAGCTGATGAAGTCTCGCAAGAAATATATGTTGCTCTAGCTGATGAAGAACAATTACTATCTATTACTACAACTACTGATTCTCCTGCAAACGGCTATAAAGACTATAGGGTTTTAATGGAGAGAGATTTTCCAGACTTTCTTTACATTAAAAGAATACTAAAAGTATTTATTCCTGAATGGAGGAAGCTGCTTAGAAGCGACGTTATAAACTATGTAGTTGATATGAAGCTCCCTATAGAATCAAGTAATGTAAAATACCTTGCTGTAATCATTGTACACGATTTTATAACGCATTCCGTTTCATCAACAACACCTAGGTATGCAACGTACGCAGCAGCTGTTCAAATTAATAGTATAACTGTTAGGTAGGTGGAGATGATTATTCAAATACCTAATTATAAACCTGAGTTTAAGAAGCTCCTAGAATATAATGTAGGTGAAGCTGTTGTTAGTATTATTGAACATAAGGGCAAAGGCTACTATATTGTTCAAGAACCTAAGCTGGAAGGTGAAGCTCTGGAAGTATTTAATACGCTAATGGATTACTTATATAGGAGCTTAAAGCCCTTATATATGGAGACAGAGCCTGTAGGATACATTGAAGGAATACTTGAAGAAGCTGCTGAAGAACTAGGTATAAAGGATAAATACGAGAAATTCTACGATATACTTCATTATTACATTATAAGAGACATTGTAGGTTATGGTAAGATAGATGTTCCTATGAAGGATCCTAGGGTTGAAGAATTAGCTGTTGAAGGTCCAGGCATACCTGTAGCTATAGTTCACAGAGATATCTCAGAGTACCCGTGGCTAGACACCAATATACGTTTTAACGGTGAAGAAGAATTAAGAGCTTTTGTGCAAAAACTTGCTCTTCGAAGCGGTAAACATGTTTCTACAGCATATCCTATCTTGGAAGCAAGACTTCCCGAAGGCCACCGTATAGCGCTAACTTTATCTAAGGAGATTAGTGGCCGAGGCTCAAGCTTCGTAATAAGGAAGTTCCCTGAGCAACCGTTAACCATAACCCATCTTCTTGCCCTAAATACTCTCAGTCCTTTAGAAGCAGCATATTTATGGCTTATAATTGAAGCCCAAGGTCTCATATTCATAATAGGTGCCATGGCATCTGGTAAGACAACGCTATTACAATCCCTCACCACTCTAATACCTCCCGATTCTAGAGTAATTACAGTTGAAGATACTCCCGAGCTAAGATTACCTCACGAACACTGGGATCCCTTGTATACGAGAAGATCTTATAGTCTCACAGAGAAGTGGATTAACATAGACTTACATACTCTAGTTAAATTTGCATGGAGAAGAAGAGCTGAATATATTATCGTCGGTGAAGTTCGTGGAGAAGAAGTGCAGGTTCTAGTTCAAGCTTCAGCTAGCGGTCACGGAGGGTTAACTACGTTACATGCTGACACGGTAGATTCAATGATGATTAGACTAATGTCCCCGCCTCTTAATGTTAAGCACTCTTTTCTTTCACTTATATGGTCAATAGCCGTTATGAAGAGATTAAGAGATATTAGAACCCATAAAATTATTAGAAGATTAACAAACATTTATGAACTAAAAATAGAGGGGAATCTAGTAAAACCCGTAGAGATATTCTCGTGGGATCCTAAGCTAGATAAGCATAAACCCGAAAAACCGCAAGATGTCTACGAGAAAAGCTTTAGACTCAAAATGCTGGCTGAACGATATGGGTTATCCGACGATGAAATGTTTGAAGAGCTAAAGACGAGGAAAGAGTTCCTTGAGAAACTTGTAAGAGAAGATGTCTTTGACTACGATAGCGTGGCTTTGAAGCTTTTCGAGTTCTACTCTGCAAAGAGGCATGGTGGCTAACATGAGTAAACGAGGTAATCGCAGAAATTTAATGAATGGTATTGCGAATAGCATAGTATTTAGACGTATTGTTAAATGGTATTCTAGGAAAATATCATCCCTAATGCTTAAAGCTAGATGTTATAAATCCCCAATAGCGCTTATTACGCCGAAACTTGTGATTGCTGTGACACTATTAATGTTAGGTTCCTTAACTATGACATTATACACTTGTATGTTCAAAGATTCCGTCTACATTATTTATGCATCACTAGCTATGATTTTTAGCGGTTTATTCGTGTTTTTATCTCCTATACTTCATTTATCCTTACTTGCAAGAGATAGGAGAAATGGATTGCGGAAGGAACTTCCATATTTCCTCCTTTACACATGCGTATTGCAACATGCTGGTGTATCATTTTATACTTCTCTATCGAAACTAGCTAAGTCTCATATCTTCAAGTACTTGAAGAAGGAGGCGATGGTTTTCCTAAGAGATATTAGGTTCCTAGGAAAAGATCCTCTCTCAGCATTAGATAATTTGGCTATGAACTCGCCTCTAAAAGAATTCCAAGATATTATCTACGGATATACTTCACTAATTAAAAGCGGAGGTGACGTTGCTAAGTACCTTGAGGAGAAAGCTAAAGATTTACTTAAAGAACTCAAGTTTAAGTGGAAAATGTATGCTGAGAGAAGTGTTGACGTAGGGGAATCTATAGCATCAATGTTTTTAATGATGGTACTTCTCGTATTAATAGGATCTATAATACTTCCGTCAGACATATTGGTAATAGTAGTTACACTCAACTTCCTAGTAATACCCTTGATTGCTATACTTTCCCTCATATTAATAGACTCACTAATTCCTGAAATTCAGGAAACTAGTAGGAAATACTTAAAGTACTTGCCTGTAATATTAACTGCAGCCATTCTCTGTGGCTGGCTTTCATACAACATGTTGGGAAACACATCTTATGCTCTTCTAACTGCGCTACTTACTTTCACGTTAATTAATGGGATGTTATACTACAGGGATAAAAAGATAATTAATAGTATTGAGAATGCATTACCTGAATTCCTAAGAGATTTAACAGAATATAGAAAAATGGGTTTCACTCCTTCACAGGCCATAACGAGGCTGGCATGGTCAAAGAACTATAATAGGTACTTTAATAAGCTACTAAACAACATGGCTACTCATATAAAGATGGGATTAGGGCTTAGTAAATTACCTAGAACAAATTCATGGCTCTTTAACTACATAGTATTTATACTTAGTGAAATTGAGGAATCAGGTGGAGGCTCTCCTGCAATCCTTGAAGAATTAACGCATTTCATTAACGAAATAAAATATGCAAAAGTTGAGGCAAGGAAATCCCTATTTCTATATGAACTTATAGCCTATCTAACACCTGTTCTTTTAACATTCTCACTAGCCCTTATTTTAAGACTTGTTTCATCAATATTCGAGGTAGAAACGTATACTGCGCTAGGCTCCATACTCGGCCTCAAATTGAACTTTAGTGAGGTTTTTGAGCTATTCAAAATAACCATAATTGAGGCCTCTCTTGTCTTCGCGCTTTTAACAAGTAAGATAATTGACTTTACACTAAGAAATACTATTAGAGGTTTTCTTATACTATTGATAGCTGGTTTAAGCTTTATCTTAGCACCTTATGTTTCAGAACACATTTTCGCATTTATTAGCTCTTAAGCTTAAGATATTCAATAACCTTTCTATGCAATTTTAATAACATTGCCCTTCTATCCTCCATAAGTACTACATCACTGTAGCCTTGAAGTAACATGTTATGAGCAAATGGGCTAGGTATTTTTCTAGGACCTAAAATTTTAACTTTTATTCTTCCCTTTTCTATATTTCTCAATATTTTAATGGCATTATCTACGTCCATAAAGTCCTTAAGTATTTCCCTGTATGTTTCCTTCAGTATAGGGAAGCCTTCATATTTTTCGATAACTCTTAGTAGATTTTGTGCATTTAGTTGAAGCCTGTGAACAGATTTCTCAGAGTCCATATATCTCTTTAAGATCATAAACGATCTTTCAGCACAATGTCTAAATCTCCTTTTCAGAAGCTCCGTATTCTTCAGTGCCTCTTTAAGTATGCCGACTATGTTCCGCGAAGAAACACTTGACAATAAATTCTCTACTTTAACATCCCTCGAGGGTATAGTAAGTATGAATCCATTGTCAGTAACAGTTACTTTTACGTTTTCAAAGACCATTTTACTTAAAACATATCCGTAGGCTCTGCTTAGTGCATCATTTACTCTTCTACCATAGAGCGTATGGAAAATTATATTCCTCCTATAATGTTCATCGTATATTTCGACAAGTATTAAATCGTCCCCTGGAACTACGCCTTCTGTGAAAAGATATTCTTCGAGGATATACTTGTATATGCTTTCAGCATCTTTTCTTTCAACATTATAAGTGTTAACTATGTACTCTATTATTTTATCATGGTCCACATTTTCATCTATCATCTTAGCTATTGTTCTCCTAAATTTCCCTATGAGAAGAGCTGAGTCAAAAGATAGAGGAAGCATTTCGCTAAACCATGAAGGAACTGTAGGTCTTTCACCTTCAACTTCTTTAACTAGTATTAAACTACCATAGCTTCTTACAAACCTGTATGTTCTGCCGCCAAGTACAAAAACATCACCTGGAACTAGTATTTGCAAGAACTGCTCATCTATTGTCCCTAAATACTTACCCCTATCTGTTATGACTGTTATTTTCGCCTCATCAGGTATGGTTCCACTGTTCATATAGTATATCATTCTCGTTTTCCCACGGCCTCTTCTACCGAAAACACCTTCCCCTTCATCGAGCCATATCTTAGCGTAAACTTTCATACTTCTAAGTTCCTCATATGCTCCAGCAAGGTATTTTAAAACGCTCATAAAGTCTTCGAAACTTAAGTCATGGTAATTATAGCTTCTCTTCACTAATTCATAGGCTTCCTTGATCTTCCATTTTTTCTCGAGCGCCATTCCCACGATATGCTGAGCAAGAACATCAAGTGCATTCTTAGGTACTTTAACGTTATCTATTTTTCTCTCTAAAGCAGCTTTAGCTAAAACTGTACATTCCACAAGGTCGTCTCTATCGACAACGATTAGGAAACCCTTGCTCAAATTGCGTAATTTATGTCCTGACCTACCTACTCTCTGAAGTAGCCTACTTACGCTCTTAGGACTGCTAAGTAGAACAACGACATCAATATATCCAATATCGATTCCAAGCTCAAGGCTTGTTGAACAGTTTTTACATATAAAACCATTTACTATGTAATTTCCCATAGAGGTATTTACTAAGCTACATACTTTACTTAAATTCACTACATTTTTCTTAACTATCTTATCAAAAAATACATCACCTAATGCTAACATTTCAAGAAAGATAACTTTATGTAGTATCTCATTATGCTTCTTTAGCGATGCTTGTTCCTTATATATCTTCACAAGTTTTAGCAAATTTCTCCTACTAATATTTCTTAAGCCCTGTTCTACACGATGCGGATTATACTCTGTCACCTTTCTTATAAAGTATTTGCTTAGTCCAAGTTTTTCTCTAATTTCCTTTAACAAGGCCGAAATGTTAGGAATAACATCTCTATTTGAGTAACCCTCCTCTGTAAAGTTCTTGATATTTTTTAAGTCATTTCTCCAGGGGTCAATAATTTCTTTAAACTTTCTTATATATTCGCCATCTAGAATAGCAATGGTATAGCACGTACCTTGTTTTCTTATAGTCCTATTTTTGTTGCGAAAAATATTATTGTACACTTTGCTTCTTAAGGAAGATACTATCCCAATACATAGTAGTAATTTATGTAGGTCTTCGGCATAGCTTCTATTGAACGTAACAAAACCTACGGAGCATATCTTTCCATTTTTCACTTCTAAATAACCATCTCCATCAAAATACCCCGATAAAAATTGAACAATGGCCTCTCTACATGCCTTATGAATAAAGCCCGGAAATACCTCACTCTTTGATTTATGTTTTGCTGTTTTAACTATTTTCCTAAACACCTTCAACAATATGGTTGATGGAATGATAAGACCATAAATTCCTGAAGAAGTTTTTGTAAATTTAGGGTTAATGCCAAATATTTTCACTACGAGGTCTTTATATTTGCTAAGCATTTTAAGGTCGGAAGAAAATACACTAAGCCCCCCATTATACCATGACCCTTCAGCCATCCAGAACCCTAGGAATCTCATGAAATCACTATCAAACTTAAAAGGCTTAATTAAATATTTCCGCTTATTAGCTCTAATATACATTATATCATTCAGTGTAATTTCTATATAATCTAAAAGATTAAGTACCCTTCTCAAGACACCATATTTAAAAGGTATTTTTCCATTAAGATACTCATTTAGGGTTCTTGAACTTGAACCTACCTTTAACGCTATATTTTTTACGCTACCATATTTCTCAAGAATTCTACTTTTTAGCTTGCTTAAAAACGTCTTATTTAACTCTAGGTAAGCGTCTTCAGGTAAGAAGCTGAGAACACTTAATTCCTCACATTTATCCTCAAGATAAGTATTGATTCTTCTTACTATAGCAACATAGTCTCCAATTTTTAGCTCTTCAGCAGTTTTCCAAAGCAAATTACTATCTTCTAGAACTAAGAACTTGTGATCGGGTGTACATTTAATGTTGTAGCCTAGAGATGTTTCAATGAAATATCCTTTCCCCTTGTAATCTCTTATTAACACTTCGCTAAATAATGATGGTTTAAGTTTTAGATCTTTAAAATCTAAGCAGTAAATGCTATTCTCCTTCCGTATATTTACAATTTTTCTCCAACCATTTGTTGTTAATACTTCAGATTCCGGGGAAACACATATAACGGCTTTTAATAGTCCTTTCTTTAATTTCTCTTCAACAGTTAGCCTAATGTCTCTGCTTAAGCTACTATGGTGTGCTTCAATTAGGTCTGCATCTAAGATTCCATTGGTTTTAAAGATTTTTCTTAACTTATAGACGGCTCTCTCGGTAGCGCTTCTAGTATTGGTAAATACAAGTGCTGTTCTATGATTCCTTATAATCTTTACCAATGTAGAATATATTGCTTCACTAATTTCCTCAGCCGTAGCATAAACTATGTCTTTTAAGGGACTAATAACCTTAATGTCTATTGGCTTTGCAAATCTAGCATCAACTATTCTACATTTCCTAGGTCTGCCGCTAGAGTCGTAACCTACGAGGAACTTAGCAACTTCAATTAATGGAGCAATAGTTGCACTAAGCCCTATCCTTATAAGGGGTTTGCCAACATAGTGTTCGAGTCTTTCAATAGATAGGCTTAAATGAACACCACGTTTACTGCTGCAGAGTTCATGAATTTCGTCAACAATAATCCATTTAACATCCTTAAGTAGCTTTCTAAACTTAGGAGCTACTAAGGCTATAGCGAAACTTTCAGGGGTAGTTATAAGTATATGAGGTGGTTCCTTGAGCATCTTTTGTTTCTCGTAAGGACTAGTATCACTCGTTCTGACAGCTACTCTAATTTTTAAACGACCATAGCCTAGTTTTTCAGAATATTCTTCAATCTCTGCTAAAGGTCCAATAAGATTCCTTTTCATATCGTTGTTTAAAGCTCTTAAAGGACTAACGTATACAACATAGATTTTATCTTCAAGCCTACCTTTTTCAGCCAAACAGAAAAGTTCATCAAGTATTCCAAGAAAAGCAGCTAAAGTCTTACCAGTACCCGTAGGTGAGGAAATTAAAACATTATTCCCCCTCTTTATTTCTGGAATAGCTTTTCTTTGAGGAGGAGTAAAAGTACCGTATCTAGACCTAAACCACTCTACAATGTATGGTCTAAGCAGGCTAAATACTTCTTCATCACTATATTCTCTCTCAACAAATGTTATTTCACTAACCATAAGCTTTACTCCTAACTTTACCTCTTAGATTTACCTGTAAGTTTAAGTGTACCCCATAAGTTACATGCCTCTATAAGCCACCCAGCAAGTATTCTAGCTATTCTATGTTTGGCTTCCTCCACTTCAAACATTACACCATATATTTCTTTTAAAGCTCTTACTGCTAATTGTCCATCAACTCTGTTAAGCATGTATTCTTCTAAGTAACTAAGTAAATCAATTAATCCAACAACACCTTTAGAAGATACGTAGGAAAGAACAGTGTCGAAATCTTCGCTTCTTAAGGTAGCTTTTTCCGCGAGTTTCTTATTCCTGCTTTTAGCTAACTCCCAGTATTTAAACAATGGTTCATAGTCTGACACTATAGTACCACTTGCTAATATGGGTTTTCTCTTACTGGACATTAGCTTTAAACCCTTCAGTGCTTTCCTATTTACTAAACCATTATATACTGATTTAAAATATTTAGAACTTAGCTTTAAGCCTGAGGTTAGATGTTTAGTGAAAATAATCATACTAGATCTTGACATGACACTAGTGGATACTTTAGAAAGATTTTTCATAGTATATAATAGGACTAGAGAGATTTTCGGGCTAAAGAAAATTTCAAGAAAAGACTTTATAGACTACTTTAGAAAAGACATGCTAAGCCAAATCATACCCGAAAACGTGGACAAAGTGAGGTTTTGGAGAACCTTTAGAACACTCTATGGTACACTATTTACGGAAAAAGACAAGCCAATGAAAGGTGCATTGAATGTCTTAAAATGGTTAAGAGAGAACAATTATAAAATAATAGTCACTACTGGTAGAGAGGTTGACCCGGAAGAAATATGGGCTGAACTTCGTAGATACGGCATAGCAGAGTATATTGATGAAGTTTATACAATAAAGCAACAGAAACCCGAAGACGAAGACATACTTTTCTCAAGAAAAGGTCTATTATGTCAGATAGTGGAAAAATACAATGTGAGGCCTAACGAAGTTGTTTTTGTAGGAGACTACTGGGTGGATATGGAGGCAGGTAGAGCTGTCGGGACAACAAATGTAGCTGTACTTACAGGGCTAAAAGATGCTAAACTTCTAGAAAAACATGGAGCCCATGTCGTAATAGAAGGTATATGGGAATTACCTAAGGTATTAACGTCTCTTATGCAGAAAAATGTAGCCAAGGAGAAGAGAAATAAGCAGCCAAAATAAGAAAAATAGAGCATCCAACATAGATGTTCTACTTTTAAACTCAATTACAATTTTCCCTAAAGTTAGAAGTAAGTTTGCCAAGGAAATAGCTAATACGAGAAAGAGTAGTAAATAGTAAAGCCTTCTTAACTTCTCTATACGGGATCTTGCGTCAGAATATTCTTTAATCACATTTTAAACCCTAAAACCAAATATTTATTTCCCGAAAAGAGTACTTAAAGTTCAAGGTGTTAATACTGTGTATGCTAAAAGACTATCTAGGATAAGGGACATACTGTTTAGCAAAAACCTTAATTGTTTACTCCTAACTGATACTTCAAATATATTTTACATTTCAGGGTTTAAAGGCTACGAAGGAATATTCTTACTAATACCTAAAGATAAAGAACCTACATTATTTGTTCCTAAATTGGAATACGATAGAGCTAATGAGGAATCTAGAATTCATGTAGAATATTATGAAAACTACAAGAAAGCGCTCGTGGAAAAAATAGAACATACTATGTGCAGAAAAATCGGAATATGTTATAAACATGTTCCACATCATATTGTTGTTTTAATAAGAAATAAGATTAGCAATGTAAAGGTAATCGACATTTCCGAAGACATAGCAAATATCAGAATGATAAAAGATTATGAAGAAATAGAGAGAATAAAAAGAGCTGTCGAAATAGCTGAGAAAGGTCTTGAAGAAGCACTAAACATTGTAGGGGAGGGCATAAGTGAGCTTAAGGTGGCAGCAAAAGTAGAATACACCATGAAAATAATGGGTTCCGAGGAAACACCCTTTACAACAATAGTAGCTTCGGGACCTCACGCAGCTTTACCTCATGCAGTAACATCTGATAAAATTATTCGAAACAGTGAAGTAGTAATTGTAGACTTAGGTGCTACGTTTAAAGGCTATGTAAGCGATTTAACTAGGACTATAAGCGTGGGTAAGGTACGAGAGGAGATTAAGGACATGTTTCGAGCTGTTCTAGAAGCACAAAAAGCAGCTATAAAAGCCATTAAGCCTGGGATTAAGGCTGCTGATGTTGATAACGAAGCTAGGAAAGTTCTTAAAGAATACGGCTACGAAAAATATTTTATTCATGGAACAGGACACGGCATAGGAATAGATGTACACGAACCTCCAGCATTGAGGAGGGAAAGCGACACAAAACTTAGAAAAGGTATGGTAGTAACAGTAGAGCCAGGGGTTTACGTTAAAAACTTAGCAGGGATTAGAATAGAAGATGATGTAGTAGTTACCGATACAAGCTACTTTATCCTTTCAAAGTTTGAAAGAAATCTGGTTGAATAATCATGAACTATAACGTTGAGAACGTCTTCTACGTAGCGAAGGAAGTAGCTGTAGATGTTGCAAAATGGTTAAGAGAAGTACAAGGTAAAGTAGATAAGTATAAGCCAGTAAAGTGGGGTAAAGAAGACGTAACTAGGAAGATAGACTTAGAAGCTGAAGAAAGAATACTCAACGGGTTCCTAAGAGAACACATTAAAATACACTACGTTAGCGAAGAACGAGGAGTAATTAGGACATGTGATAAACCGGAGTTCATAGTGATAGCAGATCCGCTAGATGGTAGTAACAATTATGTAGCTGGAATACCATATGCTTCAGTAAGCATTGCCGTAGCCAAATACGCAAGAAATGCTAGACTTTACGATGTTAGAGTAGGCATTGTTGCTGAAATTTTTAGAGATAAAGTATACTATGCGATCAAAGGAAAAGGAGCTTTTGAAAATAATGATAAGTTTAAATCAATAGACTTCGGTAAATACCCTTTCATACTAGGATACTTGAATAAGGAATCATACGATGTTTTTAAAGAAATAGAAAAAATATTTGGGCCATTTAAACTTAGGAGTTTAGGTTCTGCGAGCCTGGACATACTCTATGTGGCTAAGAACATAGCTGCAGCATTTGTTGATCTTAGATCAAAACTTAGGAATGTAGATGTAGCAGCGTCGCTACTGATACTTCTAGAATCAAATGGTAAAGTTGAAAGCTTACATAGAAACATAGCAGACGTATCTATTCTCGATGTTGAAAAAATATACTCAATAATAGCGTATAGTGGAAAATACTATGAAGAATATAAAGTCATAGGGAAAATAGCTAGAAGGTATATTAAACCCACCCTAAATGTTCAGCAATAATAGGTGTAATGTTTCCCTCAATTACACCAGCTATAAAGAAAAGTACAGCCAATGCAGCAACCAAGACGGCGGTATTCGTTAATTCCTCCTCTAGTACATTGAGCGATATTATCCCCCTAATATATTTAAACATAATATAGCCAAGCCTTAACCCGGCAGCGCTTGCTATTAAGAAGGCCGGGATCTCTATAATGCCATGAGGTATTATTATAGCTGATGCTTTAATAGGATTAGCTACGGTCGCGTATACTATACCTATGACATATCCATTAAATAATGTAGCAACAGCGGAAGGTATCGAGTAGGCAATACCGGCCATGGCTGTTGCTAAAGAAGTTTTCCAGTTATGAAAGAATATATCCAGGCCTAAAAAGATTCTGTTATAGATTTTAAACTCCGGATTCATTCTTCCAGGAACAATAATACCAGAGTTTATTATGATATCTCTTATATCTGGGCTTACAGTAAGTAGTCCTAAAATGATTCCTAACGTAAAAAGGATTATTGTCAATACTAAGGCTAAAAAACCATCCTTTGACATTATAAACTTTCTCAGGTACCTATTTATACCGGCCATAATCTTAGCTATTTTAACTATTTCCCTTAACTCCATTATTCCTGCTTTCACTGGCGCAAAACTCTCATTAAAGTGATGTTCGTAAACTGCTACAAGAAACATGTTTATTATAGGTGTTATAGCTAAGCTAATTATTAGTGCAAATAAGCTAGTTATGGTAACATAAAATATTTTAACTATTCCTTCAATAGCAACAGAAGCAATAGCTATTAATGATAATACACAAAAGTACAAAATAACAGAACCTACTTCTCTTTTGGCAATTCTTATACTTTTATAGACATTTAATATAGGGGTATCAGCATCTATAGCTGCTGCTATTGGTGCAAATATTAAGAGCAAATATAGAATAAGAGCTAAAGCTAATCCTCCTATAAAAGCTAATGCTGAAATACCTAACATTAGTTCGTCTATTCTATTCTCGATACCTAACGTCGGAATAATCTTAGATGTGCTAAAGTAGAAGAGCATAAGTGAAGGCAATAATGGAGAAATAATTATAGAGTATGCTAAAATATTGGTCTTCAAGACCAGCTTCCACCTATAGAACGCGTAACCTAGAAAAACTCTTAAGCTACTATCCCCCTCAATGAGTATTTTTCTCAAGTACGGAAAGAGACCTGCCTTAACGAAGCTATCAAATATTAGGATAACAATTATGTAAGCTGAAGCTGTAATAAATAATGTTACAATTATAGGATGTAAAATTTCAGAGTTGAGTAAATACTCATAATTCTTCCTGGATAATTCCTCTACAATTTTAGGTATTAAGTTGAAGGCTTTAAAATAGCTTAGCAACGAGAGGAAGGATATGATGAATATGGCTTGTCCAACGACAAAACCTGCTTCATAAATCATAAATGGAATAATCATTTTTGGGTTACGTATAATATATTTGTACCCTATTTTCAGTATGTCAATAGGTTTTCTTGGAATATATTCTTTCTCCATGTTTTTCAACTCTTTCTGAAGAAATCGAGGAGAGTATATGTTTTGTTACTCCTTAATTTTTCTCTATAAACCTTAGCGATTATTTCAAAGTCTTTTTCCAATACAATTCTAAGCCTAGGGTTATAGAGGGCGGCCGCTGGATGATATGTAGCAATAAGTTTTACTTCTAAGTTATCTAAATAAGCTATTCTAACACTACCATGTACTTTAGCCATGCTGGCAAAATGCAAACCAGTAATCGAGCATAAGGTTTTTGTAGAAACCCTACCTAAGGTAACAATGATTTTAGGCTTTATCAATATTATTTGCTTAATTAGGTATGGTAGGCAAGCCTCAATTTCATCATCATAAGGTTCTCTATTTCCAGGAGGCCTGCATTTCACAACATTAGTTATGAACACGTTCTTCCTACTTATCCCATTATCTTCTAAAAGCTTTGTTAGAAGCTTACCAGCAGCTCCGACGAAGGGTCTGCCCTCCTCATCCTCCTTGGCACCAGGTGCTTCACCTATGAACATTAACTTAGTAGTTAATGATCCTTCTCCAGGGACTGTGTTTCTTCTACTCTTATATAGTCTACATTTTCTACAATTCCTTATTTCTTCTATTAGAGCCTCCCATTCACTTACTGCCAACAAGCAGTACCTCTTAGAGCTGTAAGCTCAGAGGCCTACCTTGCTCTATCATCTGTTCATCTAATCCTAGCCTGCTCATCACAGCATACATCTAAGAACTTATCATACAGTACTGCAATTTTAACTTTAGCGAGGATAATATTATGGAGAGGCTTAAGTATGCAACGTTAAGGGAAATAGTATATACGCTCCTACACTTGATCCCCCTAGGCAAAGTTACTACATACAAAATACTCTCAGAAATAGTAGGGAAAAGTCCGAGACTTATAGGGAAAATACTTTCAGAAAACGAAAATATAATAGTAACACCCTGTCATAGAGTTGTAAAACATAATGGCCATGTAGGAGGATACAGTTTAGGCATAAGATTTAAAGAAAAAATACTGATTCTTGAAGGTGTTAAGCTATATAGAAAGAATAATGAAACTTTTATTAAACGCGAACACATTATTGACCTATTGAAAGTCCTAGAACTTAGGTAACATGATGCCTCTTTGACCTTGGTATTTGCCGGCATAAGGTTTTTCAACAGGACTGGTAAGTTTAGCAAATACTACATGAATAAATCTCTCACCAGCATAAAGCTTCACAGGAAAGCTTCCTCCAACAAGCTCTATAGTTAACTGGCCTTCAAAACCACCATCGATTATTGTATTATGTGTTATATAAATACCAGCTACATAGTAATGAGTAGAAGTTTCCCAATCTACTATTTTACCTCCATCATATCCATAGCTCGCCTTTTCAGTATATAGTACAGTATCCCAGAACCATTTAGACAAGTGTATTAAATCCCTTAGAGCATCATTGTACCCTGGAGGTTTATATTTAAGGAGCTTCTCTATAACTAGTTCTACCCTATTACGCGGTATTCTTCGTCTTCTCACATAGTTACTTATCTTTCTCCTAACATCTACGTCGCTATATGGTAGTTTCTTAAGAACCTCAACAATCATGAAGTTCAATGGTATTTTATCGAAGATTTCACGTTTTATTGTAGGCTCAATAGGTTTTGAACAATACTTACCTACTTTACTTCTGAACAACTCAATATTCTCCTTTCCCTGGATTATTATCTCATACCGTTTCCAAGCAGTTTTCTTAGTAACTACTCTTGACAATATACCTAGTTTTAGCAATAGTAGTTGTATCTGAAATGCTAAAACCTTACTTGATGTAGAGAAATATGTTGTAATGTTACTTGAATAACCTTCTGCATCAAAGAATCCAGCAATAAAACTAGCAATAATGTTGTTAGGTGATATTAGAATTTTTTCTGGTACTTCCCTAGCAGTACTTCTTTTTAATCCACTTTCAAAGTTGAACAGGAAGGTTTTGGCAAGTATTGTTGGAAAACATAGCCTATATTTCTTCTCAATGCGTTCTATTTTGAGATCATTTGTCAACGGTCCAAACTTCTTCCTCAATATGATAGCTATTTTTTCTAGTATTTCGCGGTTCTTATCTGTGAGGCATAGTCTGGCATTTTTCCGGTTTTTAAGGTTGCTTAAACCACCATCTCCAACAATATATCCTACGACATAAGCTATGTCTTCATCGACACGTTTGTGTAGTATCGTAAGTGGTAAGTACTTTCCAGTCTTCCTTGAGTAAAACATTATTTCATTTAAGTATTCTTCGATAGGTATTTTGAGCATGGTAAGTAATTCTTCTAAAAACTCCCACTTAACACAGTAGATCCCGTTTAGAAGGTTAATAAGATATGACTTATGCTTATTAAATATTTTAGCAGCCTTTGACAATGTCAAACAGTGCTCGTAAATTTTGTCCCTTATTTTTGAAGAAAGTCTATTTGAGACTTTTACACGTAAGCCCGGATATGGCTCTAATATTTGGTACTCTGTTGAAGTTTCTGGAAAACATCTTATGGCAGCTAGTAGGTCTCCTTTATTTAATATAGCAGCATAAGCTTCCTCTATGGTTAAAGCAGGGTTAAACCTTAGAAACTTATGATTAGGCGTTGTTACAATTTCAGAGAGTTTAGTTCTAATTTTAATCATGGAACCCAAGTAATTATTTACATACTTTCTTGTTGAAGCGTAGAAAGAAGCATTTGATTCGAGATCTATGCTGAAAACGTTTTCTGCATTAATAGCTTTTGTAGGTCCTTTAAAGGGATCCATCACTATAGTATCTTCGGCTATACAAGGAGGGATGCTTAGACCTAGTCTAGCATATGTGCTTCTTAAATTAACGAAACCCATGAGTTCAGGGGGTAGTTTAATATATTCTAGCGTGTGTAGTAGAACGCGTTCACTAGGTTCTATTGTAAAATATTTACCTTTCTCAACAATATAGTAGTCTCTTATGTTACCAATATTTTTGCAATCAAATACCTTATCTATTCTCTTTAATCTAGCTATAGTATTTCCCAGTCTTAAATCTAAGCCGTTCTCTCTAATTATTTCCTCGGAAAAAGGTTCGATTTTTAGTCTTCCCGATTTAATATAGTTTCTTAAGTCAAAATCGCTTAAGATCATTTCTAAAATACCTCATTACAGGCTTGAAAAATATGTTTAATGTTGGGGTTTATTTTTACTTTCTTAGACAACCTAATTCGTCTAATTTGTAGTATATTTTCTTAACAACTTCGTATATTTGTTCTTCCCGTTTAGCGCCAGTTACTACCATTTTTCCTGAACTGAAGATAAGTAGTACAACTCTAGGTTCGCTCATTCTATATATTAATCCTGGAAACTGCTCAGGCTCGTACATGCAGTTTTCTAGCATTAGTGCTGCCATTTCCAAGTTTACTTCGACACCAAGGTTTGCAGAAGCAACTATGTTTTGTATTTGAACTTTAGGTCTACCAGTAACTATGATTCCGTTATCCTTTAGAACTCTAATTATCTTTTTAACCGCTCTCTTCAGATTATCTACGCTTTTTGCTCCTGTTACTACCATTTTCCCTGAGCTAAAAATTAATGCTGTTACTCTTGGCCTTTCAAGCCTAAATACTAGTCCTGGGAACTGCTCAGGATTATATTCAACAGCAGGTATTGCTCTCTCAATAGCATGTAGGTCTATTCTTTGCTCAAGAGTTACAGTTGAAACAATGTTTTCTATTTTAACGCTAATTCTAGGTGTCCGCATAAACATCAACTCTTACAGAACTGCCTACAGTGTTTTTAAAGCCTTATAAACTCTTATAAATTTACCTTCTATAGCTACCTAGCAAATACTCTAAAAATACCCGATGGAAGCTAATGTTCTTAAATTTGGTAGCTCAAGTACTCCCAAATTCTCGTCTATGATATATGGCGTTAATTCTTCAATTAAACAGTACTTCCTAATTATTGGTGAAAGATAGCTCTCTCTATTAAGCGTTAATACGTTACCTGAAGCGTAAATGCTTAAAGAGGGCATGATTATAATGTCCTGTCCGGTTTTTAGCTTACCTACTACTATACATGGAAACTTATGTGCGATATTTAGCTCATCTCTTAAAACAACAGCCGGATGTTCATGACCTATTATTATTAATTTCCAACCTAGAATATCAGGGTTTATATCTACGTGCCCGTGAGTTATAACTATATTATCCAGTATTAAAGTGTCAACAAACCCTACGCCTAGTCTGTAAAGTAGTGGTGAAATGAAAGTGTCATGATTTCCTCTAATAATAGTTATATGGCTTATGTCTTTGTTTCTTAGAAAACTAATTAATGCTGATATCTCTCTCCTCTCCTGTCTGAGCAGCTTAGTGAATTCATGCTTTACATCACCATTTATTATTATCCATGAGGGTTTAGCTATGGAAACCATGCTATCAATTTTTTCGATAATTTCCTTAAGCTGAATTTGAGGAACATAAGTACCCTTAATTGCCATAGATTCCTCGAAGCCTAAATGCATATCGGCAATTATGAGAGCATCATATTGGCTTAAGCATAGAGCAGGAAAGCCCTTCACAACATAAACGTCTTTAACTATTTCAAAGAACATAATAGACCACAACATGTGGAGAAGAGGGAGATGTGGCGGGCCCGCCGGGATTTGAACCCGGGACCCACGGGTTTCTCTTGCTTACCCCCTACCCCCTATGCTTCATAAGGTTGTACGTATTTTTAACGATTACTCATTATATTTTCCACATAGCATTACTAAGTAAATTTTACGACAAATGTGCATTTCGTATTTCCAAGAACCCGGCACTTAGTCTCCTTAACTTTATTCCTATACATTATCTTTTCAAGTATAGCTGATGCAACACCGCTTTCAAAATAGCATACAGGCTTACCTATATCTGGTAAACCGCTACATGATACACACCCGTAAACATCTAATACCATTGTCTAATTAACCTAAATGCTTACCCGCATGAAAACAATATGTTAAGGTTAAGTAATCTACGCCGAAACCTCTTACTGATGAGAACATTAGGAGTCTAAGCAAAGTAACATAAATGTCATCGAACCTACATATAGGTTTAAAGCAAGGTCTCACGGGCTTAGAAATGTCAGAAACACTTAGCTTAAACACTTTAGGTCTCTCCACGCTTCCAGGCAAAACTCCTTTTCTATACAAGTTTAAAGCAATATGAGGTCTTTAGGTATTTGCAACAAAAACTCATTTCCAATACAGACCTTACGTGCCTCATTAAATACTGGTAAAATTAGGGGGTAGAGGGTAAGTCATTAAGAGCCCGTTGCTCTACCAGGCTGAGCTACGGGCCCTCTTCTCAGAGGGATGTTTCCTACTATTTATTTTTAAATCTTTCCATTTAAGTGGATAACAATTTAAGCTGGTACTTCTCTTATATTTAAACTAGATGATGAAGCCGACATAGGCTTAACCTCCTTAAATAGGGGGTTATGTAGAGGGGTTGATAGGCTGATTTCTCTATAAATTCACGGTGTTCTCCTATGGTTAAAATACTATGAGCTTAAAGAAATCAAGTTAGAGAAGAGAGAATTATCTAAGAAAAAATTCTCAGAAATAACCATAAACAATATCTCACTAGGACTACTAAGGGTTGTCAGCAGTTTCTGAGGTAAAGGTTTTTATAGGTTATGGTTTGGAAAGGTACTTCTTAGATGTGGGGCAGAAAATATTTTGATGATTAGAGGGAAAGTTTATATAAGTTGATAGTCAAATTGTTTTATTGATTAGGGATGTCTGAGCGTTTATTGAGACCTAAGGAGGTTTGTAGGCTTCTTGGTGTTAGCTATGTTACTCTTCGTAGATGGATTAAGGAGGGGAAGATAAAAGCAGTACAAACACTTGGAGGTAAGTATCGTATACCAGAGAGTGAAGTAAAGAGACTACTAAGTGGAGTTGAGATAAAGGAAGTTAGAGCAGTCATATATGCTCGTGTTAGCTCTTCAGACCAGAAAAAAGTCCTTGAGAGACAAATAGAGTACCTTATCCAGTACTGTTCAGCTAAAGGTTACAAAGTAGTAAATGTACTAAGCGATATAGCTAGCGGATTGAAGGCAAACCGTAGAGGATTGCTGAGGCTTTTCAACTATGTAGTTAATAGAGAGGTAGATGTAGTTGTGATCACATATAAGGATAGGATAACTAGGTTTGGTTTTGAGTATCTAGAGTATTTCTTCAAACAGTATGGAGTTAGAATAGAAGTCATCTATGGAGAGGAACCAAAAGATACATATCAAGAACTAGTAGAAGATTTACTAGCAATAGTAACTTCATTTGCTGGTAAGCTCTATGGCATGAGGAGCCACAAGAAAAAGAGGCTCGTTCAAGGTTTCAGGCAGTTATTGCAAGAGGTAGAGAAGAATGACTAGAGTAGTAAGAACAGTTATAGTTAGGAGCATTAAGTTATCTAGAAGATTATTCAGAGTCTTTGTTGAACTTGAAGGAATGTATCGTAATATAGTTGAACAACTCGTAATGTACGCTGTTAGAAATAGTATTAGGAGCTTCACTAGGCTCAAAGCTCTCAAGTACTGTGAGATGAGAAATCTCTATCCTCAACTACCATCACACTATGTGTATACTGCTTGTCAAGACGCTAGTACTAGAGCAAAGAGCTTCCTAAGGCTAAAGAAGTTAGGACTTGCTGAAAGGGAGTACCCAGAGGTTAAGAAGGTCAGTATATGGCTTGACGATCACCTATGGAAACTCAATTGTTTAACATCTATTAGGATAGCTACCCATAAGGAATGGGTAGAGGTAGAGTTTGAACCTCATAAACAGTACTGGAAATACATCAATAGAGGATGGAAGCTAGTTTCCGAAGCTAAGATTAAGCTAGATAGGAGAAATAGACAACTAGTTATCTACTTATCTTTCGTTAAAGAGGTTGAAGAGTATAAGCCTAGAGGTTACCTACCTGTAGATGTAAACGAAAATAATGTTACAATACTCGCTGATGGTGTTGCACTTCTCTTCGAAACTGGTACCGAAAAGCTTATTCTCGGCTACTACTATCGTAGGAGGAAGGTACAGGAGAAGTATGATAAGCTGTACGGTAAGAAGTCAAGGATTAAGAAGAAAGTTTTAAGGAAACTTAAGGAGAGAAAGAAGAAACATGATGTCAAGTGGAAGGTAGCGAATCTAATTGTTAGAACTGCCTACGGGAAACGATATGCAATCATTCTTGAGAAGTTGAGGAAAAGAGTAGCAAATAACATGATTAATAGGATAAAGGACAAGCAGTTACGCCATAGGATATTCCAAGCAAGCTTTAGAGGCATACAGAAAGCAATAGAGGAGAAGGCTAAGGAATACGGTGTACCAGTAGTCTATGTAAATCCAAAGAATACCTCTAAGATATGCCCAGTACATAATGCTCCTATAAACTACAGTAATGGCTCAAGAATAGGCGTATGCAGTAATGGTGGAGAATTATGGCATCGTGATGTTGTTGCTTGCTGGAACCTCTTATTTAAAGCCTTACGGGGTGATGGGAGCTATGCTCCAAGCCCCGTAGGGCATGACGTAGATGGGAGCCTTATGCCGTTAGGCTCGACAGCCACCCATGACTTCATAACCCTACCTAAAGGGTTGTGGGCGAGGTGGAACTCCCTAGGTGAGACTATGAACTTATATAAAATGATTGGAATGATCACCTAGGAAGAAACGGTTTTGCTGTCTGCCTCCCGAAGGGTGCCCATGACCCCCCACGGTGAAGCATGGAGCAGAAGCACAACCCATCCTAGCAAGACCTACAAAGACCTAGGACGGAAAACGGAAGCATTATAGTAATATATCCTAGAGAAAACATGTTGTAAAAGCTGTAGGTGGTGACTTAGAGATATTAGTTATAAAAGCACTAAATTTGCCGGAAGATAAAGTATTGTTATAGGGTTCACTTAGAATGTACGTTAAGAATTTCGATGAACTACTAAGAAATGTTAAGTGTGATAAATGCAGGAAAGCAAGAGAAATAGTGCTAAAAACCTTAAATAAGGCATTAGAGGAGGCTGATCCGCAAAAAGCAGTAGCTAAGTCGTTGGAAAGGTTTCAGAGAGGAATTATCAAAGTATATGGGAAATCCTTCACCTATAGGAAACTATATGTTCTTGGCTTCGGCAAAGCAGCAGGAGAAATGGCCTTAGCGGTGGAAAAGATTTTAGGCGGAGATATTGAGAAAGGAATAATTGTTGTTCCTGAAAACATTGCCCATAAATATAGGTTTAAATATTTAAAGGTTATAGCCTCTACGCATCCCATACCAAGTGTAAAGAGCGTAAAAGCCGGTATAGAAATAGTCAATATTGCTCAGGAGGCTGAACCAGAAGATGCGGTTTTAGTGCTTATTTCGGGGGGAGGATCAGCTTTAGTTGAATTTTTAAGACCACAAATAACGGTAAATGACTTAGTTGAAACAACAAAGCTACTGTTAAAGTCAGGTGCAAATATCGAAGAAATAAATACTGTTAGGAAACATTTATCCTTATTTAAAGGTGGTTGGCTTGCCAAGAGAATATACCCTGCTAAAACTATTTCTTTAATAATATCTGATGTTGTAGGAGATCTTGTGGAGTTTATCGCTTCAGGGCCCACAGCACCTGATGCTACGACATTTAAGGATGCGTTAAACGTGCTAAAAACATATAACCTCATAGACAAAATACCTCGAAATGTTCTGAACTTAATTATTAAAGGTACTGAAGGATTAATTAAGGAAACACCTAAACCCGGAGACAAAGTATTTAGAAAGGTTTTCAACTTCATAGTTGCAAGTAATAGGCAATCTTTGGAAAGGGCAAAAAGATATGCCGAAGAAACATATGGGCTAAACACCTTAATTTTAACAAGTAGAATCCGCGGTGAAGCCAGACACGTGGGTTTAGTTTTAGCCTCAATACTAGAGGAAATATTCAGTGAAGACAACCCTGTAAGGAAACCTGCTTTAATGCTCGCTGGCGGTGAAACAACAGTAACAGTAGTTGGCAAGGGAAGAGGGGGTAGAAACCAAGAATTAGCACTTTCAGTAGCAAAAATAATTAAAGGCTTAGATGGCATAGCGTTTGCAAGCATAGGCTCAGACGGTATTGACGGAGTAACAGACGTTGCCGGAGGAATAGTCGACGCACATACTTTGGAAAAGATAAGTGAGAAAAGGTTAAGCATAGATGAAGCACTTAAAAATAACGACAGCTATTCCATATTTAGCGAAATAAAGGACTATATTTATACGGGTCCCACAGGAACAAACGTTAATGATTTAATGGTTGGTGTTGTCCTAAGATGATTGAGTTAAAAAAGGAGATATATGAGAGACTAATAAGTAAAGCAGAGAAAATAAGTGACAGGAAAATAAGAAATATAACTTTAAGCATTTTAAAAGAACCAAAAATAACGTTTACTAAAGCTGAACCAAAAATAGGCTTACATGAATCTCCGGCAGCACCTAAGAAGCACCATGCATATCCTGGAGGCCTCATAGAACATACGTGGGCAGTTCTAGTTATAGCTGAGGATCTAGCTGAAATATTTGAGAGAACATACCATGTGAAAGTCAATAGAGACCTAGTGGTAGCTGCTTCAATACTTCACGACATTTTCAAGTTTTATCAGTATGAAAAGGATCCAATAACGGGAGGTTTTAGACCTAGAAGCGATTGGTATCTTAGTCATCAGTTCTCAATAATAGCTGAACTTTCCTTTAGAGGGGCCCCTGAAATACTTATAAGATGCTTAGCTGAAATGCATGGAAGTGTACCAGTAAGCATGATAGAATCTGAAATAGTTAAGTTTGCTGATTCTGTTGATGCAAAATTTGTAAGTAGAATTCAGGACATAATTTGGGATTCATGTAGAGATATTGAATTGCTAACCAATGGAAAATATATTGTTCAGAAAACTTATCCCCAGATTCTTATGAAGAAGACAATATTTGAATTAGCTAGAATATACTTTGAGGAAGGTAGAGATAAGCTAACCGAGTACATAATCAGAGAACTTGGCATAAGACTTGAAGAATAAGAAGGGGGAAGTGTGTGGCGGAGGCGGGGTTCTCGAGCTAACTCCTGCCCTCACACTCCCCCTGCAAGGGGGTGTTAGGCGGAGTTTCTACACCACTTTTCCTTATTTGCTCGGACTAATATAAACTTTTAAATAGGTGTAGTAAAGTGCTAGGTAGTTAGCCCCTAGTGTGTTTAAACATTAACTAAGAAGGATCGAAAAAGTAATACTTAAGGTTTTTTAAAACATTTACAACAATTTTTGATATTAACGCTTATTTAGGTATTCCTTAAACCCAGCATATGTTTTTCTATAAAGTTCAGTGGATTCTAGTCTTTTAATATCTCTCTTATATTTAATAGCATCACCTACTGTATGGTATCCCTTAATCCTAATCCACTCCTTTATTGGTATACCGTGCTCTTTCTGTATCCTATCTCTGTAAAGGTCAGGTAGCACATTAAATGTACAGAATGGTATGACTTTACCTCCTGGGACTAAGTAGTGTATAGCACAATGCAGAACTCTTTGTACATCGTAGTTGTATAGGTCCATGAAGTGCATCATTCCTAGATAAAGGAACTTGTAATGGAATTCTCCTAAAGCTTCATAATTATGTCTTACGAATATGTTGAATATGAGTTTCCAGAGATTAATGTCTTTAGGCTGTTTTTCATTATCTATAAACTTTCTTAAATTGTAGAGTATTTTTAATCCAACAATGTATTTGTTCCTGCCTTTTTCAAGTTCACCTGTCTTCTCTTTAAGGTATTCGAAAAATCCTTCAACATCAACAAACCTCGTTATTGGCGTAAACTCTATTTCACCACCGCTTCCTCTTTTAACATGCACGTATGTTGCCATTCCGCACGCTGGATGAACGGTCATGTGCATTTTTTCCTCTCCACTAAAAAGCTGAATGAACCTCGAAATAATTACCGTTATCGGGACAGGATACCAAGCATCCCTATCTATTTGGCCATCGGTTTGTTCTTCAATGAGCTTTATGACTTCAGGTATCGTTATTCTATATTTTTCACGCTCAGACTTAGGCATTTGACCTGTCAGAGAAACAGGTTGGAAGTTTACCCCTCTAACTATGTCGATGTTTTTAGCTGCAAACTTAACTATAGCTCCAAGTTCATCAGTATTCCAGTTTTTAATTACAGTCGGTACTAAGACAACGCTTGTCATGTGAGCTTTTCTAAAGTTTTCAAAGATGAAGGGTATTTCCCAATGATTCTTATGGTTAACTGCAGGGCTAATTCCATCAAAGCTTAGGTAAATGGTGTTAACACCAGCTCTTCTAAGCTCGGTTATGAGCTTGCCTCCACCAGCGTAAGCAAATCTTAAGCCATGGGTGTTAAGCTGTATGTGCCTTATTCCCTCCTCTCTAATCATTTTAATTACATCTAGTAGGTCATCTCTTAAGCATGGCTCTCCTCCAGTAAGTTGAACAGCTAAACCACCGCGTGGGTATTGCTTCTTAAGACTACGAATCATTTCCCTTAATTCTTCAAGCGTTGGCTCGTAAACGTAGCCTACCCTTTCAGCATAGAAGAAACAATTACTCACAATAATACCATCATTGACTAGGAAGTTATGATCGGGGCTTTCTACTTCTAAATCATATACCAATCCTTCATAGTCTTCCACCCTAATAGAGACTACTTCGTCTACTATGCAGTCACCTACTTTACTTATTCTAACTTCCCTTCTTCCACTTAAATTGCTAATCTTCTTCATATGACTAGTTTTTAAATCTATTAAGTTCACTAATTTAACCAAGTCTTTACCAGCAATGTAAAGTTTATACAGGTCATGTTTTGCAAGCTTGTTCTTATCTTTAGAAACTTTCCTTATTCTTGAAAAGATGCCTAAGCTTGCTAGAAGATAACTTAGGTCTCTTACGAGACCTTTAGATGTCGAAGCGTATCCTATGCTCAAATGTCTTTTGCCTTTAATAACATATCCATCACCATTAAATAGGCTACTTAGTAGAGCTATTTTAGCATCTAATGGGAATTCAAACACTTGCTTAGGAAGCCTTTTGTTTGGTGCTTTTTCAGGAATCTTGAACACGTATTTAAATATTAGCCTTAAGAGCCTACTCCCTATAACAATTTGTGGAGCTTTACCTTCCTTCAGCAGGATGCTATATGGTAACCTAAGAGATTCCAACGCAGATACGATCTCCCTTATAATTTCTTCGTCTTTGACTGTTATTCTTAAATCCTTGCTAGTATAGTGACCGTCTGCTATGAAATAACCTATAAGCTTAGCTAATTCTGGGGTAATTTTAAGTATAGCGGGTACCTTGTAAGCTACAGCATTAAGTCCCATATAGCATAGCTTCTGATTGTATTCAATACAATCAGTACTATACAGTACTTCAAGTGGAACGTACTTTCTTCTTTTCCATAAGTATGTTTTATCTCCATAATGTTTCTTAAGATCTCTTGTTTTCATGTTAATTATATTATGGACATATATCTTTCCATAATATTCTTTAGGGATATTTCTTAGTTCACTTATTAGATCTACCGAGCTAAGGTTATGTTTTATCTCGGGTATTTTAAACATAGAAAGTAACTTATCACCTATGGAAACATGTTCTGCTTCTTTCTTAACTAACTGGCCGTTCTCATATACTATAACTTTATGTTCTGGCGTAACTTTAATTTCCCTTCCTGACTTCGTCCTTATTACATATACTTTACCCTTGTGCTTTCTCCTCAAAATCTTCTTAACCTTAGTCCAAACAAGTTTACCCTGAGAGCTATAGCTTAGCACTTCTAGATTTTCAGGAATTGAATATTCGCCTTCAATACTTCCAACTCTTACCTTGTGCGGAAATACTCTGCTGCTTGCAAGTTCCTCCATGCTTACTAACTTAGTAATACCGTTTTCTCTTACAAGGATTTCTTGGTCTTTAGGTAAGCAATACCAGCAACTTAGATCGCACCTATTTGTTAAAACAATGTTAGCTAACGATGTATATGTCATGTGATAAGGGCACAGCCCGCATGTGAAGGGGCAAGGAGCTTTTGCTTCAGTATAAACCACTTTTATTGGTTTTGTTTTCACCTCGTATCTTAGTGCTTTATAGAATAGTTTAGCATCGCCCCAGTATATTTCCTCAACTTCTCCATGTTCAGGGCATATTTTTCTAATCCATATTTTCTCATCCCTTTCAAAAATTATAGCTGGAAGAAGCCTATAACACACTGGACACAGGGAGGTCGTTCTTCTTATGAGTTCTTCTCCCTCTCTAAGTTTAGGTATTGGACCTCCAAGTTTAAAGGTACGTCCGAAAGCATTGAAACTTTTTTCAATAAACTTTTTCCGTAAGCTTTTTTCATGAAAATTACCTCAAATATACTATCACATACTCGATTCCTATAAAATAAAAGCTTTCCCTAATTGACAATATGGCTACTACATTTAGAACTATATTACGGATAAATCGAAATGCCCAGCTACTGGTAATGGTGTACACATTAGAACATAGCCTAGCCTAAGCGCATGCGTTTTCACTAATGCGTAACGGTCTTTAATTCTCGAAATTAAATGCCTATACTCGCTCGGAATATCTAGCTTGTCTATTACCGCTGGATCCATCCTGAAAATAACTTTTGTATTAGCTAATTGCAAAACAATATCGTGGACATCCTTTGGAGAATGTGTAGCAAATATTATAGATAGTCTTCTAGCTCTACCTAGCCTGGCAATTGTAGCTAACATATTAGAGACTTGCATAACGTATTCTCCTTCACCTCCTCCTGCTGCCGGGAAGAATCTATGGGCCTCATCAACAATTACTATAGTTGGTTGTGTTTTTGCTCTCTCAGCATATCTTAGCATTTTCCACATGAACACTTTGTATAATATTCTTAGAGCAACAATGTTCTCAACATTGCCTGAAACAAGTGGAACATTTTCTTTAAGGAAAGCAAGGTCAACTATTATTAGTTCATTCCTGGAGTTTTCTAGGATAGCGTTTAAGTTTGGTTCACCAACAATCTCATTTCCCAGAATGACGTCGAAAATTCCACTGTCGTCAAGTACGCCAAGAGATCGTACAATGTTTTCCACAGTACCTTTATGTACACCTAGTCTAGAAAATACTATGTTATATGCTTCACTACCCTTCTTGAATAATGCTTCTCTTAAAGACTCTAAAAAGTCTGTTAGCGTTGTTAGTTTATACCCATACTCCTCAAAAGCGTTTATTATCCTAGGTAGGTGATCTCTTGCCTGGCTAGTTAGAAACGGATTTAGAATAGCTAGCTCAGGGCCTTTAAGTTCCTTAAAACTGAAAGCATAAGGTATTAACGTTAAATGCGTTTTCTTTATACCTGTTGAAGTACTGTATGTTAGTTCGACAATTATTCTTCTTAAGGGGCCATATCCTTTAACTTCAACATCAACACTGCTTACAACCCCATTCAGTATTTTCTCTACAATACTAAAGTATGAGGATTCAACATAGTACTTGCCTAGAGCCTCTAAGTATTCATTAATAGTACGTGGTTTGCTTCCTATTCTTTCACAGTATTTTCTTAGTTTTTCACAAAGCTGCTTCGTTACAGGGATTATTATTTTAGCTTTAGATATGTTCCTAATGTTGTCAAATACCTTCTCAGCAATGAACTCCTCGGTTTCAACGTTTTTCTCCAGCTTCCATACACTTTCTAGAACCATGTGAACATAGTCTTTAGTAGAATCTAACACAACTATCGTTGGTTCATAACCTTCCTCTACGTTAAAGCTTAACTTATTAAGTAGCGCAATAATGAAGTTCTTAATGAACGTTGTTTTACCTGCTCCTGTTGTTCCTAAGACAAGCATATGCTGGTAAAGGGCATGTAAAGGTAGTTTAATCTTTACATCTAAAGGTTTCTCACCTATAGCTAAAAGACCGAGAACAACGCCTTCCTCAGGTAGTCCAAGTATTTTCTCGAAGACTTCAGGGTTAGGCTTTATTATCGGGGATTGAGGTTCGATAACGTATGCTGCTGCTTTAACCTCATCTCTTTCAGGGTTCCATGCTAATAGAGGTTCGGCAACTACTCTAGCTCTAGTTACTAAGCCTGATGCATCTAGTTGTGTTTGTAAAGCTATAGCTTCAGGGATACCAAGTTCTGACATTACGTCGCGTCTTTCAACACTCTTTATTCTTAAACTAACTACTTCACCTGTTTTCACATCCACTGCTGCAAGATAGGACCCGGCAACAGAAACTTCTTCATGACTTCTAAAATACTCTAACGGGTCCACCTCAAACTGAACTAAGGAACCATCACTTCCTATCCTTGAAGGCGCTAGTCTACTTACAAATCCAATTATTTTACCATATTTTTCAGCTTTCTTCAATGCTTCTTCAAGCTTACCCTTGGCTTCTATATATGCCTTGTTTAGCTCTTCAATACTCATTTCAAGGTCATCTCCTTGAACACATGCTCAACCATCAATCTACTTTCATACGTTAGAGGTATTTTAGCTTCTGAGTACAGTCGTGAAAGGTATAGGAGTAAGGAAGCAGACCACTTTTTACACCTAGTATCTGCCAATATAAGTGAGTAGGGAAGTGTTGTTGAAAAGTATGCTGTATCCCCTACTATCCATTCAAAAATCAGATTCTCATACTTCTCATAAGCCTCGTAAGGAACTTCAACTCTGAAAACCCTATATCCTACATCTAAATATGGGTGTTTAGGTATGATAACGTATGCTACTACTTTAGAAGGAGTATTTGGCACATCTATGTAAACCCATGAAGGCTTTATTAAAAAGGGCCCTATAATATGCGGTCTGAGAGGATAGCCAATTACACGTTTCTTCTTAGCATAATGGTAGATGGTATCTATTGCTGCAAGATCAGAACCCGTTCTGGAAACATCAACCCCTAGAACATTATTAACTTCAGACAAGTACTCATAAGATCTAGTAATTATTGTTGATCTCTCGAATCTCTTAACAATACCCACAACTGTTAATTCGTGTTCGAGGTTTTCCCTAATAGCTTTAACGCGGTCTTTAACCATAACTTTCCATGAAAGTTTATATTTCTCATCAATACCCGGATTTGTAAAAACCGCCGGAGTGTGGTACAAAGGACCATCAACTAGAATTAGTCTGTGTTTTAAACCGAAAACTTCAGTTAAAGCCGCCTTAATAGCACCATCCTTTAAAACTTTATTTTCTAAGTTCGTTCTTACTTCGTCAACTATTTGACTCCTATTATAGTCTGGGTTATATAGGAAACCTGCTGGAGACCTCTGGGTAGCATATGGAGGCAATTTAAGTTTAATGTTGGGAGCTTCCGGAGCAACACCAATAAATGGTGGCTCTCTTTCTAGTAGGACAGGGTATTTAAACCATAAATGCGGATAGTCTAGTATTACGCCGAATCTTTCAGAAACAAGAGAAACAGCTGCTATTGTTGTAAAGGCATATGCTGTACCTACGATTCTACTGCTACCGTCGAGAGCTAATATGGGGGGAGGTTTCTGTGGAGTAACTGGTTGAAGTATTTTCTCACCAATAAACTCTGTTCTCCTAGCTGAAGCTTCCCCCCTAACCTCTAAAAACTCATCTAGCCTAACCTGAGCATTCCAGAAGCTAATAACGCCCTTAAGACCGGCTATTTCCCTAACAACTTCACCTAAACTTTTAATATCCAATACTGTTTTTCCTCTCAAATTCCCAAATATTATAGAGTAGTTATATAAGAGTATGCACGTAATCTTATAGCTAAGGGGATTATTATTGAAGTGTAAAGCAAAATTCGGAATCATAGTTGTTAGTGATAGAATATATGAGGGTAAAGCCGAAGACTACAGTGGAAAAATTCTAGCTAAAAACATAGTAGAAGAAGGAGATCATAAGGTAATATACTATAACGTCGTCCCTAATAGAAGATTTAAAATTGAAAAATCAGTGGAAGACGCCCTAAAGAAAAACGTTGATGCAGTGTTACTAATAGGTGGCACAGGACTGGGGCCTAGAGACATTACTGCAGATGTTATCGAAAACCTTGCTGACAAAAAAATCCCAGGCTTCGGGGAAGTTTTTAGATACTTAACATTTACTAAGGAGAGAACTAAGGCTTGGCTTACGAGAGCTACTGCATGTGTTTATAAGGGAACATTGCTATTTGCAATACCGGGCTCACCTTCGGCAGTAGAGTTAGCTTTAAAAGAAATAATTCTACCAGAAATATGCCATGCAATAAACGTTGTTAAAGGGGTTAGCCACTGGAATGAAGAACGCAAAAGCAATAACTACAGCATCAATTTACGCAGCACTATATGCAACAATAACCATAGCTGAAACCATAATCGGTGGAACATTAGCCTACGGGCCTGTACAAGTGCGTGTGAGTGATGCTCTGCTACCCTTACCTATGATACACGGTATACCCGCTGCAATAGGGTTGGCTATAGGGTGCGCTGTAGCAAACGCTTATGCTACGGGGAACATAATAGACATGGTTTTCGGTAGTATAGCAAACCTAGTAGCAGGAGTACTTGCGGCAAAGATATCTAAAGGGAAACCTATACTGGCTTGCACATACTCTGTTGTTGCAGTAACATTAATTGTTGGAAGCTACTTACCATTACTTTTCCCTATACCACTATGGTTATCATACACGTCAATACTAATTGGTGAATCAATAGCAATATACCTAATAGGGTATCCACTATTAAGAATTCTAGTGAAAATGAGAGGATAATCCCATGAATTACACTATTAACGACACTTATCCTGCTTTTAGAAATTTTGGGAAAAGAAAGAAATAAGTTACGTAAAATAATTCCTAAAGCATACAACGATTTCTCAAAATACTGGAATCTCGATATAAGCATAGTATTCGTAATTTACGTAGGGTTAGGTTGCGAGGCATGATGGGCTACTAAGTACTTGGATCATTATGCGACTCTATTAGGGTTAAAAACATAGTTGAACAAGGTTGGACTAGTGCAAGAAGTTTAAAAGGTCTTCTACTCCATGAACTCTTCCATATAGCTCACATGGTGTTAAGCAGAACAGATCCAAAAGAATATGAAAGACTAACTAGAGACTCTCTGCTCTTACTTTATAGTGAAGGATTTGTGGCTAGATGTGAACATCTAATACTAGGCAGAGAGGAATGTAGAATAGCACCAAGTAAGAAATGGCTTAAATGGTGCAGAGACAACATATATTTCTTAGCCAAACAGGATACTATCTTGGCCATAAAGTTGTAAAGATCATGGAAATCGGAGGCAAAAGGAGCATAGAAGAAGTAGCCTCTATGAAATTAAATGATGTAAGGAAAAATGTTAAGAGAATACTGGAGAACCTAGCTAAGGTGTATGGAGAGCAAAGAAAGTAGTTCGTTGAAAACTATGTGGTCAGTTCGCGGTAATTACATCACAAGTCTCTGGGGGGCAAGTGTCATCATTCCGTGCTAACATTAGCCTACCGCTTATAGATAAAGCTATCTTTTAAATTGCGGATGCAACTATTTTACAACTAGGTTATGGTAGTATGGGTAAGTTAATAGTTTACACTAATGCTGAAATATACACTATGGATCCTAAGCTTCCCAAAGCAAATAGTTTAGCTGTTTTAAACGGCAAAATAGTTGATATAGGCTTTAATCTCGAGGAAAAATATAGTGAAGCAAAGATAATAGACCTTGGTGGTAAGGTTATTCTTCCTGGATTTATTGACACGCATATACACCTAACCTCTCTAGCCTTAATGAAGAGATGGATCGACCTTAAACATGTCAAAAGTATTGATGAACTGAAGGATATTCTAAGAAAATATAGTGCCAGGAATTACGAATGGATTATTGGTAGAGGTTTTAACGAGGAGCAATTTGATGAACACGTGATTCCTACGAGATATGATCTAGATGAAGCCGTACCAGATAAGCCTGTTATAATAATACGAATATGCGGGCATATAGGTGTAGCAAATACTTTAGCCTTGAAGCTACTAGGCTATTATGATTTAATAAGAGAGGATGAATACTTAGCGCAAGGTATTCTACGTGAGAAGCTTCTTAGCAGAGCACTAGAGAATATACCTAAACCCAGTTATGAAGAATTTAAAAACTTACTAAGTAGAACAATTAAAGAACTTTCAGCTCACGGTCTTACCACAGTATGCTCAGTGTCAGCAACACCAGACGAATATTTAGCGCTCAGAGAAAACCTTGAAGAAACAATTAGAGTAAAACTAATTCCAAACATAGAGTATTTCGAATATTTTCGGAAACTAGATGCAAGAAAAATAGAGGTCATAGGGTTTAAAATGTTCGCTGATGGAAGTTTTGGCGGGAGAACTGCTGCTTTAAGAGAACCATACAGTGACGAACCAGAAAGTAAGGGGGTCCTTCTTGCAACCCATGATGTGATTACTGCTAACATTTTGAACGTCTCGAAACATGGATTTATACTTGCAATACACGCTATAGGAGATAGAGCTATCGAGGAAATAATAAAGGCGATTAGAGAAAGCAAGTCCGGAGAAAATGTGAGAATAGAACATTGCAGTTTAACGCCACCTAATATTCTTCATGAACTTGAAGAGAACAGACCATATGCTATCACGGTTCAACCTCACTTTAGAATTTCAGATTGGTGGCTTAGAAGCAGATTAGGTGAAAGAGTTAAGTGGGTTTACATGTTCAACACCCTACTTAAAAGAGGGGTTTTAATAGCCTCGTCTTCGGATGCACCAGTAGAACCCTTTAATCCAATACTTAACATTTGGGCCTCAGTAACTAAGGGTGCTATCGGAGAATATGTATCAAAAGATGATGCACTGAAAATGTACACGGTATATGCTGCTAAGGCTTTAAAAGAAGACAAGATAGGGATGTTGAAGAAGGGATTTAAAGCCGATTTCGTAGTTCTAAGTAGTGATATATACGAAGCTAGTATTAATGAGATTAAGAGGATAGAAGTTGAGGAAACTATTATCGAAGGCAAAGTTGTTTATAGAAAATAAGCAGGGCTTATTAACGATCTTAGTATTAACAGCTTTCGTAACATATATTTTAGTGGACGGCTACTATGTTATTACGTCATGTGACGACTACGTTAGTGATGAAGTATACTATGTTTCAGCAGCAAAAAACATTGGGCTATACATCTTCGGAGTAAATGTCATCGAGAAACCCTATCCTAACATACCTAATCCTAAAGGCAATTTGAATTTAGAACATCCACCATTAGCAAAGTACATAATGTTTCTATCCATGCTAGTTCTTGGAGATAATTCTTTAGCGTGGAGAATACCTGGTCTCATAATGAGGGCAGCAATAGTTATTCTTGTTTATCTTTCTACATTAAAAATAACTGGCAGCTCGTACTCGGCTATTTTAGCTTCGGCAATAGCAACTTTTGACCCCATACTTAAGCCGCTAAGTTTCATAGCTATGTTGGAAATATATTTAGCATTCTTCCTAACACTTGCATTTACACTTATACTTCACAGAAAACATCTTTCCTCGTACATAGCATTTGGGTTAGCTCTTGCAACAAAATATTCAGCACTATTTGCGTTACCAGCGTTTACATATATTTCCTTCAAAGAAAAATGTAGTTTTAAAAAGGTTATCCTAGGATTAATCCTCGTTGCAATAATATACTGCGTTGTCTGGTTACCCTTCGTACTGTATTTTGCTTCAAAAACAGGAGGTCTGAAGGAAGGAATAGCTAGAGTAATTAATGAACATCTATTTGCACTAAAATGGCATCTTTCAAGCAAGGGAGGCCATGGATACTCAGCGCCTCCTTGGGGTTGGCTCTATAATGAAAAAATATGGCCTATTTACGGAGGTTACGCAGCACATTCTAACACGTACATGGCAGCATTGTTTCTCGTACTGCCAATACTAGCCCTAATATTCAAAGCTAAGATTAGGGAAAAAGATCTATACCCCTACTATTGGTTCTTAAGCGTGTTTCTAGGTTTTATACTAATATATTTCCTAGGAAGTACAACGCAGTTCATATTTTATGCAGCAACATATGAGCCTGCTTTAGGCATAGGTATAATGTCGTTAATATTCCCAGTAGCTGATGCTATAGAAAATAAAGTTGCAATGTTAAAAAATAAAATTAAGGAGGAGCTTCATCGCGGTAGAGGGGGATCGTTAAACATGCTGTAGTATCTGGAAATCAGTATTCACTCACTTACCTAAGGTATTTACGTGCTCTAAACACTTGCTACATTCTTCGAAAAAAGATTAGCAACGTCTATGAAAGATTTATTGTTACCATGTAAGCATTAATGTTAATTACATTTTCAAAGCTTAATAGTATTTTATATCTTGATCCTTCCCTCTACCGCTCTGCCATGATTATATCTGGTGTTTCTACCTAATAACCTTTTCTAACATACGTCGAAAATATATTTACAATAATAGTCGAACTATCTTTTGAAAAGTCTAAATACTTTAAAGCTTAATTCATAGTTGGTGTCAATATTAAGATGCTTACTGCGGCAATAGGTAAAGCACTTATTCCTCATATATGCGGAAAGATGCTATGTACTTTACCTAGTATCGAATATTTAGGTTTCCGTGGTCTATTAAAAACACTAAGTACGGAGTGTTCTCAAATTCATGTACCCGAGTTAGAAAGAAATTACGTCATAAATGTAAACGGGATAAAGGTAAACATATCGCCTCTATCAAGAGGACGAGAGAGGACGATAAAGGAAATAAGATACTACCCCTCAATAAGGAAACTTAGCTTCAACAGGGTAATGTATGAGGCTGAAATAGGAAGCTATATGAGAGGTGTTGTGAACGTTCTGAAAACAATAATTAGGAGATATTACTTAAAGGGGGAAGGAGAGTCTCTTGTATCGTTTATCCCATGGAAACATAGTAAATACGTAGTAACGGGAAGATACATTAAAATCTTCTACATGCCCTCTCTAGGAGTATACTCTCTAAAAGATAATGTTGAAAAAATATCTTTAAAAACGATACTGGGAAACACCGTTTGCAGTACTAGTTTCTCTATGAGTATAAGAAACACACGCGAAATACACATTAGCTACAAAGGGTTTGAATGGGTTTTCCATGTGAGAGAGAGTATAAGAAAGGTACTTGGAGATGAGGATAGAGGATATATTTTCATAAAATTAAACGGTAGCAAAAACTATGTATTACTGACACCCTCCATGGAGCTTCACATGGAATGTGATGGGTTTCAAGTAGAAACGGACCATGAGGGAGGATTGTTAACATGGTTTACTCTATTCACTGTTTTGGAAGAAAAAATAAATTACAATGAAGATTTTGACGTTTATGGGCCTCTATGGTTTGACTATGCCTCTTTAGATCATGGAATAGGTGTTTGCACTAAAGGAAAAGTTCATGCTAAGATTAGGGGATGTAGAATATTATTTAGCAAAGGTAAAGGTTTAACCATTAAAATTCATAGAGGATCATGGAAGGAAGGTGGAGTAGGAAGTTCATGTATACAATCCATAATGGCGTTAAGAAAGATGAGAATAGGGCTAAAGAAGAGCATTACACTAATAGAATTGGTTCCTAAACATGTTATTCCTTTAGGTATTAAAGTAAGAAATAACATTGTTACTCTCGAGCTATTCAATTTATCAACGGAGCCTATACTTTCAAGGATAAGAATACCATGGAAAATAGAGAACGTGTATAAGGTTAGTATTTTATCTGAAAGAATACTAGATGACATATCCTACGATTACAACATAATATATCTACCATTAACAGCTAATGAGTACGCTAAGTTGAAGATAAGAATTTCACCTATTATCATACTAAGATAGGTTTATTTTTATTCTAAGCTTAGTGATCTCATCTATAACTTTATCTAACCTATACTCTATCCAATACTTCTTAATGATTTCTGGTTTGGCATGTGCTACAGCATATGATCCTCTGGAACTTGGTGATGCTTTACACTCAACAATGCTTTTTGCTGAAATATCATATGTGCTAATGCTTCTAGCTAATGAAACTATTTCCTCTTTATCAAATCCTATTAACGGCCTTAAAACTGGTACTCCTAAACCCCTGCTTATAACATAGATATTGTCTAATGTCTGGGAAGCTACTTGCCCTAAGCTTTCACCTGTAACTATTGCTTTAGCATTTTCAATGTTCGCTATACGTTCAGCTACCTTAAACATTATCGTTTTACAGAAAATGCAAGTGTACTGTACCGGAATGTTCTTAACTATGTTTTCTAGAGCTTTTTCGAAAGGTATTTCGTAGAAGTAGAATTCAGCTTCAGGTGCCCAATCTCTAATTTTCCTGATAACATTTAACGCCTTACTCCTTGCCTCCAGCGTCGTGTATTTGCCTAGGTTAAAGAATAGGGGAATTATTTTCACGCCGCGTTTCATAATTAACCAAGCAGCTACAGGAGAATCAATTCCTCCTGATATAAGTGCTATAGCTTTACCTTCTACTCCATAGGGTAAACCTCCAATACCTTTCATTATTTCATGGTATATGTATGCTTTTCTTGATCTAACTTCAACATATATTGTCTTAGATGGTGCTGTTAAATTTACCTTAAGCTTCAAATGCTTCAATGCATTAAGTACATCGGTGCCCAGAATTTTTTCAAGCTCCTTACTTGTTATAGGGTACTTTTTCACCCTTCTTACTCTAATAGCGAAAGTTTCTCCTTCCCTTAATATCTTGGATGAATATGCTACAACATTTTTCCTTAGTTCTGATAGATCATTGTTTATCTCGATGCTAGGACTTGTCGAAACAACACCAAAAACTTTAGAAACTATTTCTGATGCTCTTACAGTTTTCTCAGCTGAATCTAAGCGTATAAATATTCGTCCAGGTATTTTCCTTATTTCTAAAAAGTCAATACTATGTCTCTTAAGCTTATAAGCTATGCTATTAACTAGCATTTTCTCCATTGACTCTCTAACATAAGGGCTTTTTAGCGTTATTTCGCCATATCTAACTAAAACCACATTATATTCCATATTAACCACATTATCGCTCACAGGATCTGCATAAACCCAGCGATTTACATAACTGACATAGTATTCTAGAGTATTCTTCGCTACTATAGGTACCTGAAGCAAGCCTATCTGCGAGTAGATGTAAAGCTTGAAAAGCTTCCTTATTCTCAACAATTTCCTTGTACGCTAGTTTACCTCTTTTCTTTAAAATGTAGTTTGAAATAGCTGCTGGAGTTAAGCCCAATATTTTAGCTGTTTCGTATAGAGTAAGACCATATTCTTTTACTAGGATTTCAGCTAGAAGAGCCCTAATAGACGGCATTATCTTCTTAACTAATATCTCACATGGAAGCGTAAGCCCCAAGTATTCACACCGCGAATCCGAGTTTTCAGCACACTATACACTAAACGCGGAGACAGTAATTATATATTGTCCAGCTGGCTAAAGGTTAATAGTCAGCTATACGAAAAAATACATGATATTAGCCGGTCGATGAGGAATTACTTCCGAACCGTAAAGGAAGTGAGGTAAACTTACCGTTCCCCCGCCTACAGTCTCTGTGGGTTTCTGTAGGTTGGTTCATCACGGTTTCCCCAGACCCCCTCCCCGCCCAACCGAGGAGTGGGTAACGGGAATCCGGGGTCACCAGCACATTTATAACCTATTAACACTTATAAGCTTACCGGGTACATATAGCATCCACACACCTTATAGCACTTAAGGCGAGAAGAAACCTACAGAGACCTTAAAAAACCTACAAACAGAAAACAGTTTCCGAACCCTTCCGAGGTCAATGCAGTCTTATATTAATGTCAAAACTGCTTACAGGTGGTATTGTTGATCATATTAGGCAATGTTACACTCGACGATTTCATTTTAAGGAATAGAAGAACATATAGAGGAATTCTCGGAGGCCCGCCTTCATACGCTTCGATAGCACTTAATAGCTTATTCAACATTAAAGTAAAATTTTACAGTAGCTTAGGAAGGGATTTTCCAGAAAAGTATAGGCAAAGGTTAGAGAAAGTTGCTGAAATGTTTACTATTGAAAGAGAAGTTACTACAAGGTTTAAAATAGTTGATATTGAACCTAGAAGAATGTTCTTACTGTCGTATTCTGGGGATCTAGACAATGTTGATTTTAGTATAGATGATGTATTTCTATTTTCACCTGTTTTTAAGGAAGTTAAGCTTGAGCATGTAAATGAAGCCTACAAGACAGGGTTCGTTATACTTGACCCTCAAGGGTTCTTTAGAAGAGTAAAGCCGAATAATGAGATATATTTAGATGCTTCCAACGAACTCGACTATATCATCAGAAGAACAAACGTTCTACGTATGTCCATTGATGAATTTAAAACGCTAAGCACTACTGGTATTAAGGAGAAATTAAGGGATTTCACTAGTAAGGGTGTAGAGTTTGCTATAGTTACTTCAAGTAATAAAGTATATTACGCTACACACGAAGGTTACGGAGAACTTCCTACACATCGTAAAGTTAAAGTTGTTTCACCTACGGGAGCAGGTGATGTATTTACAGCAGTATTATCCTATATCTACGCTCAAACAGCAGACCCCATAAAGGCCCTATCTTATAGCATTGTTGCAGCATGCTTATCTGTAGAAACCCTTGGACCAGCGGAAATCGATAAAGACAGATTTTGGAGGAAACTCAAAGAATTTAAAGAGCTAGCTGAAATATAGCTCTCTACGGAACGGTATCTCTAATTGTTCTTTCTGATGCTTAAATATAGCCTTTAATAACATATCTTCTCTTGGAACCCCAATAAACTCTACATTCCCATTGATAACAACTACGGGAACCATTGTTACACCATAGTGGTCTGCTATGTCAGGGTTTTCTACAGCTTCTACTATGTCAGATATGATTTTACCTTCGCTTGCAAAAGCAAACATGTTTGCTTCTAAAGCAGCATAAGGGCAGTATGGGCATGTTGGTGTAACTATGACTTCAATATATGCTTTACCTTTTAACTGGTTCTTAAGCGCATCAATAGTTCTCGAAGATAACCCAGGGTCCCCTATTGATAACCTTATTAGTGTTTCTATTAGACCCTTTAATTCTTCTCCTGCAGGAATCCCCGTATACCTTATGTAGCCGTTATGAAGTATTAGAGAAGGTGTTCTAGTAACCTTGAATTTTTCAAATGTCTTCTTATCCTCGCTCTTTTCCTCGTAAAAGACCTTGGTTACAACTTTTCCGTTGGATGTTTCGCTTAACAATTTACATAGCTGAACAGTTGCTTCACAATATGCGCATCTGGGATCTTTAGTTACAAAAATCATACACTCAACAGGATTTACCATATCCTTTAGTGCTTCCCTTAGTGCCTCCTTAGTTTCCTTATCTACTTCTAAAGCCAATATAATGACCTCCTATACTCTTCACGTTTCTAAGCACTAGAGGTTTTAATCTTTTTCGCCGTTAAAGAATTCAATACTCTATTCCCTTCCTAGCTTTAATTCCTTTGTCAAAATAGTGCTTCACCTTAACCATGTTAGTAACTAGGTCTGCTACCTCTATGAGTTCTTTAGGTGCATAGCGTCCTGTAAAAATTATTTCTACATTCGCTTTTTCGAGTTCGCTAATTACTTTCATTATTGAGTTTAAGTCTAAAATATTATATGCTAGCGCTAAGTTTATTTCATCGAAAACAACTATGTCAGGCTTTAAAATTCTCATTTTCTTTAAAGCTAAACTGAAACCCTTCCTAATAATCTCAACGTCCTCGTGTTTTGGTTTTTCAATAGGTATAAAGTATTTTCTACCAGCTTGCATGAAGCTCACAGGAAATCCCTGCGAAGCTAAATACTCTAACATTATTTTTTCACCGGTTTCTATACCTTTAAAAAATTGCACGAAAAGCACTTTCCTCCTCCAACCTAAAGCCCTTAGCATTAGCCCTAGTGCTGCTGTGGTTTTACCTTTACCCGTACCCGTGTATATGTGGAACATTAGAAGATATCCTCCCTAAGTATGGTATTTGAGAATTTAATCTAAAAACGATTATACTTGTCTAGTTCCAAATTCTAAGGTTCTACAATAAACCTGTATAGGCAGTATCTTAGCTACTGCTTCTGCTGCTTCAACAACTTTCTCAGGTTCTGTTCTTCTCATTTTCCTATACTTTTCGTTTAATATGTTTTCATAAGGTATAAATTGTTGAACAACAAAAACTACTCGACCTTTTGCTTTAGAGACAAACTTCTTCAAGGCAGTAGCTATTTTCTTAATATCTTCTATATCAATAAGGTCGGGAACCATTGTCGTTCTAAGCTCTAGGAAAGGCATTTCCATAGCAGCTTCTATACTTTCAACTATTCTTGGAATAAAAAGCCTGGTTATGTTCTCTGGCAACCCAATTACCTTGGAATATTTACCTACGTCATCTAGTGGAGCTTTTACATCTAAAGCTACATGGTCTAACAAGTTAGTGAGCTTACTTATTACGTAGGGGTTTGAACCATTAGTAGCTATGCTTGTTTTTAAACCCAATTTTTCTTTAGAATATCTCAACAAATAGGCTAGAGGACTATATTGTAAAGTAGGTTCTCCGCCTGTAACGTGGAAGAAATCTACAAAACCCTTGACGTTTTCCATAGCATTAATAATTTCCTTTACATGTACTTTTTTACGTTCTATACCTTTCGCTAATATGGAATTACTACACCATGGACAGTTAAAGTTACAGTAGCTAGTCCATAGGGTAAATGATGGATGGTCAATTACGTCGACTAAGCTTACTTCCTTCCATCCAGCAATGTAAATGTACTCTCCACTTACAGGTATTTGGGAAAATAGTTTGTTATTCAGAGGCATTTAGCTTCCAGACACTCTGTATTGTACTCTAAGTTTAAACTCAGCTATTTTACCGATATTCCAGCTTCTTAATGGTCTATAGTAGCCGACAATACGGCTCCATAAATCTACTTCATGTCCGCAATTAGGGCACTTCTCGAACAGTCCGATAGCTCTCCATCCGCATTTTCTACAAACAGCTATTGTAGGCGTTATGCTGAAGTATACGACTTTAGTGTTTAGAGCAATACTTCTAACAAGGCTCTTTAAAGCTTTAGGATCGGGGCTTTCCTGCAGGAATAAGTGCATCATAACTCCTCCGGTGAATTCTTGCTGAACTTCACCTTCCCATCTTGCTCTATCAGGTATTGATACGTTAGCATAATATGGTATAATGCTGTTGCTGTAGAATGGTGCTGTACCATCACTCGGTATATGGATTTCACCTTTCTCAACTTCTTCCTTGAAGTATTTTAGATCGAGTTTAGCTAATCTATAACTTGTCGATTCTCCAGGAATTTCCTCAACATTGTATAGGTAGTTATCTATTTCCTCATATTCTATTGCTTTCTCTCTAACCATTTTAACCATTTTCTTCATTATTGAAACTGCTTCGTTTATTTCCCTACGGTCACATTCAAACCATAATTTAGGATTGCGCATAAAGTTTGCAGCAGCTTCAGGCAACCCTATAATGCCGAAGGTGTTGAAGTGGTTTCTGAAGTGCCCTAAATAAACTTTTGAAATGGGCATTAATCCTGACTTTAAGCTTATAGCGTATCTTCTTCTCCATGTTAACAATACTTTTCTCGCATGCTCCATTTTAGCGTAGAGTATTTCTTCGAAAACATCCCATTCTCCTCTACTTAAAGCAGCTATTCTGGGCATGTTTAAGGTTACAACACCTATGCTTCCGGTAGCGTCAGGTAGTGCCCATATTCCAAAAGCTTGCCTATTCTTAGCTAAGTAGTCTTCCACATCTTCAAACTCCTTTAGTCTAAGTGATGAAGAGTTTAGTTTGAAGTTGTTAAAGTTGTTTAGCTTACTTACATCTATTGTTAACCTACAGCAATTGTGGGTTATTGTACCTAGTGAATGTACAAATAGGTGATCTTTCTCTAGTTCTATATCAATGAACTCTATTTCTTCCGGTAAAGTTTCTATTTTGACATATTCTATAGGTAACACTGCTATATCGCTTAAGAATAATCGCTTAGCCTCCTCAGACCATACCCTGAATTTCTCTATTACTGAAACACCATAAAGACCTTTATGGTAGCACATGCCATATTTTCTCTTTATCACGAAAAATGGGAGTCTATTAAATATGTCGTCTCTTTTAAGTTTTAGCCCTTTCGCATGAGTAAACCTTAGAACCTGGCTTTCTTGTCTAAATCTTATCGTAGTTGTTTTCCCTACCAGTTGAGTTAATAGGGCAAGCTCTTTAGCTAAAATATGATTGTTTATGTGCAATTCCATTCTACGTTTATATCCGTCCCCATCCATAATACCTTTTATGAACGCTTCTATTATATGAGGTGGCGAGTTCCATATGAACCAAGGAACCCTTCTTTCATGAGATTTGTCAGCTATACCGTTTTTAGCCAATGCTGTAGCTATTTTATGGGAGTAAACGTATAAGTACACTGTATTGGGGTGTCTAGGGTCTTCTCTAATAATCACATCTTTATTGTATCTTGTTTTGAAGAACCCCCTAACTTTGCTTATTAGCTTTCTCTCTTTCCTATTTAACGTAAACTGTATCCCTAAATAGTATATTCCGTTAACTAACTTATCAGCACTGTATTTTCTACTTTTATCTTTTGGTAACTTTAAGTAATTGCCTTCTGCAATAAATAGTCCTACTATGTAAGCCAGCTCCTCATCTACTTTTCCTAAACCGCTAATCTCCACCATGTTCTTACTTAGTATGTTCAGTGCGCTTTTAACTACAGGTATCAAATCACCTATTTTAGCGTTTCCAGCAAGTTTTATTTGAAATCCGTTTGGAGTGTAAACTACTAATGGGTGATTTATAGTAACTCTAAACTCTCTACCGTCCTTTGTCCTTATAGTAACTAATCTATTGTTCTTTATCTTAAATATTCTCTTTATTCTTACCCACTCAATTTTATAGTTTTGCACATTAAGTGCAGGAACATAAACTTCTTCGACAACTTCGTACCAGTGTTCACCGAGTTTTCTTGTGCTACACTTTTCCATTAACTTACCTATGCTAATTAATTCTATTTTGTCTTTGAACTTTACTAATAATTGCTCTTCTGGATGAAGGCACATACTGTAAAGTGCTTCAACATTTGTAGAGTAGCCGTTGAGAAGATATGCTGAGCCTCTTTTAGCTAAAGCTTCAAATATTAGATCAGTTACTTCGCCCCAGCGTCTACCGTTCCAATCAAAGTTCTTTGTTATCATAATTGTCGGTATTGGGAACGTAAAGGGTTGCCCTTTAGCATCACCTTCTATTAAGAGCTCAAATAAAGCCTTATTCACCACTAATATTTCGTCCAAATATTCCTCTAAAGTATTCGGTAACTCCTTACCTCCAATAACTGCATGTTCTTTCAAATACTGCTTGCTAGTATCTAGGACCAAGGTTATGTTTGTGAATGGTGATTGGAAACCTGCTCTAGCAGGATAGTTTAAGTTGAAGAGCATATGCTGTATTGCCTGCTTAACCTTAATGTAAGGTACTTTATCTTCTCTAATAAATGGTGCTAAAAATACATCAAAACCTGAAGCTGCTTGAGCTCCAGTATATTCTTGAGAGCCAAAGAAGAAGAAGTTAGTGAGATGGGCTATTGCTGTATCTACATGTTTAGCAGGTTTTGAAACAATTGTAGGTGTTATAAGGCCTTTCTTAAGGATCTTCTTAAAACTCCAACCAATACAGTAGGGTATGAATAGTGAGTCAGGAAGCTTATGTATGTGCAAATCTCCTCTAAAATGGTCTGAAACTGCTTCCTTAGGCAAGTATTTTGACAAAACCTCAGGTTTCTTAAGTAGTCTATCGAAGAGGAAGTTTCTGAAGTTGCTGTAACTTATATTCATATTTGCGTTTTCACGTACTTCCCAACTAGCTCTCTCAATATATTCCTTCTCAGCTCTAATTATTTCCAGTCCTCTATCTTCCGGTAACATTTTCTCTTTTGAAACTATCAACCTGTAATCACCCGTTTACCTCCTGTTGGATTCTACGTAGTGTATTAGGTGAATTTAAAAGAGTATTGCATCTACAACCTAGTGTACGCACTAGTATGACCCGCCTCCGCGAGAGCTAGGGTATGGTATATGGGGATAGTAGGTTATGGGCAATTTTACCTATGCACAGTATGTGCCTTTTAAAATTTTGATACAAGTCTGCTACAGTATTACAAAGACGCAATACCTCCATATACATACAGAACTCTATATAGATGCGAGAACTAAATATAAGCAGAACCGTATATACACGCGTTTATCTCATTATATTCCTAGAAGATAAATTTTCTGAGAAATAAATTCATTTCTTAGAAAAGAAGTTCAGAATTTTCTCTATAGTAATGCATATGGCTATTATATCCTCAGAGGTCAGTAGAGGGTCCGTATATAAGCTGAAACATCTTCTGGCAACGTCTTCAGCAACAGGTGTTCTTACATTTTTATAGTTTACATTTTTACCTCCATAATACGGGCATGACCATGGACAGCCTCTTCCTTGTCCTTTAAGTTCCTTAATAAATGGATGCTCATATATTACCCGAGGGTATGTGATAGATACTGGGACGCCTTCAGCTTTCAACGCTTGAATAAAAAACTCCCTATTTACAGTTATTTTTGTAAGATCTAAGAGCACCTCATAAAGACTCCAGGAACTTTTAACGTAACTTTTCTCTACAGGTAGTTTAAGCTCATTTCTGTGAGCTAGTTTCTCAGTATACATCTTAGCATTTCTTCGCCGAATTTCATTAAACTTATCTAGTTTTTTAAGTTGGCTCAAAGCTAAAGCTGCTTGCATTTCCGTCATTCTGAAGTTGAAACCTAGTATTTTGGAATAATATCTGGCCTCTTCACCATGGCTTCTAATAAGCCTAGCCTTTTCAGCTAATTCATCATCACTGGTTACCACAAGGCCTCCTTCACCAGATGTTATGTTTTTAGTTGCATACAAGCTAAAAGCGGCAATATCACCTAAGGAACCAGTAGGTCTACCTTTATAGTACGCGCCTATTGCTTGAGCTGAATCCTCTATAATGTAGAGACCATGCTCATCAGCTATTTCTCTTAACTCATCCATTTCAGCAGGATGACCGAACAGGTGAACGGCTATTATTGCCTTAGTCTTATCCGTTATTACTCTTCTAACGCTTTCCGGATCTATGGTGTATGTATCATACCTTATATCTGCGAAAACAGGAATAGCATTAGCGTAAATCACGCTTGTCACAGTTGAAGTAAATGTAAATGATGGAACAATAACTTCATCCCCTGGACCTACACCGCAAGCTTTTAACGCTATAAGTAATGCAACTGAACCATTAGCGACAGCAATAACATGTTTTAACCCAAACTTTCTCGCAAATTCCTTCTCAAAAGTTTTGGTGACATTACCTACAAGTGAGGATAAAAGCCTAGATTTTAAAACCTTAACAACAGCTTCAATATCATCGTCTTCTATCTTAGGGCCTACTAGAATCTTCTTCGTTATAGCTGGTTTACCTCCTAGAATAGCTGGTTTCTCCAAATTAAACACCATACGAACCTATAGTGAGTAAGCATTAATATTTAAGTTAAACCTTCATAGTTCTTCTGAGAATTATGGAGATAATTATGACAATTAATGCTAAAACCATGAGAAGTAACATAGTGTACTCACTATGCGGGCCAAAAGCAAAACCTATTGGGATAAATCCGAAGATAAAGAGCACACCACCGGAAACACTTGCTTTACCTTCAGATAAAGCGGTTTGTAGGGAGGTTAGCGTTAAAACTATTATTCCTAGCAACACTAGTAGAAAACCTATCAGGAAAAGCTTATGTAGGAGGAATGCCTCTCTCATAGTTTCACCTAATTACAATATAGGGCATTATAAAGGATACTACGGTTAGAAGGAAAAGTATGATAGCTAGTATAAGCAATATTCCAGTAATCTTCTTACTCGTACCGAAAGCTATAGGTATAGGTCCAATAATTATAACTCCTCCGCCTTCAACGCTTCCCTTACCTGCTTCCTTCATAGATTTAAATACCATAAGCAAAACTGAAATAAGTATTACTAGGAATCCTATTGTTACCATGGAGAAACCCAGAAGCATTAATTCATTATAGGAAACTTCCAATACCATAGTTTATCACACTTAGCGTTAGCTTTATCTCAGCGGTCTCCTAGGTTACTATAGCGTTGGGGTGTACTTTTAAAGGTGTCACCTGTAAAAATACCTACACGCGTTAAGTATAAAGCTTTTCCTGTGAAGGAAATACTAAGGAACATGAAGAACTTCTCAAGTCTTATGGTAGATTTAGCATATTATGCATTAGTATACAATGATAAGAAGCTTGCTAATGAGGTTCTAAAAATCGAGGAATATGTTGATAGTTTATGGAACTTGCTAGTTATGCAGGCATCGTTATCTGTAAGAGATGCAGAAGATGCAGAAAATATGGTTGGCGTAATGAAGTTGGCTTCAGCAACAAATAAAATATCCGATGCTGCAGGAGACTTGGCAATAATGACCTTACTTAGTATGCCGCTACACTCCTCGGTTAGAGCAGCTATTATTGGCGGTGAGGAAGCTATATCTAGGATTAAGATAAGGAATGGAAGTAAGATAGCAGGTTTAACTATAGGAGAGGTCTTTTCAAAGTTGAACATAGCCTTAGATGTTATAGCGCTACGTAAGGGGTATTCGTGGATTTTCGAACCATCTGAGGATCAAGTATTAGATGTAGGTAGTGTTCTCATAGTTAGAGGGCCTAAAGAAGCTATAGATGAGTTAAGAAAAGCAGCTAAAGACTATGTTTCCATAGAGGAAATCGTTGAAGTTGAGGAGGTTGAGGAGGAAGTAGCTAAAGATCTTATAAAGCTCAAGGACATAGGGGAATTCATGCTTGACCTAGCGTACTTGGCAATTCTAACTAATAATAAGGATTTAGCGTTAGAGGTTTTGGAACTCGAAGAATATGTGGATCAGTTGCACATAGACTTAGAGAGAAAGGTTGTGAGAAAGCTACGTAAAGATAACCCGGACGAAGTAGTAACAATACTCAGAACAATAATATGCTTAGAGAATATCGCAGATGCTGCAGCGGAAATTGCTGCAATAGTTACCTCGGAAGTTATGCCTCATCCAATACTTAAGAGGGTTATAGAGGAATCTGAGGAAAGAGTTATGATAGCTACAATACCTAAGAGGCTTAACGGTAAAACGATAGAGGAGCTCAATTTAGATGTACACGGTGCTGTTGTAGTTGCTTTGAAAAGAGACCATGAGTGGATACTTGACCCTAAAGATGCTACAGTTCTTAAAGAAGGAAATAAGCTTATCATTAGATGCTATAAGGAAAGCCTAGACCAGGTAAGAAAAACTCTTATGGCTTAGTTTAGGAGCATAAATTATGAAGCTTCCTATAGGTAAGTTATATCCTCGAATCCTAGAAGAAAAGGTTTTCAAGTACTTAGGCTTTAAGAGAGAAGAAGTAGTTTTAGGAACCAATAATTGGCGGAGAGCTTATTGAGGATTTCGTTGCTATTGTGATTAGTTTTGCTGGTAGAATCTATGGTAAGCGTTCACAGAAGTTCAGGAAGATAAAAAAGGTCGTAGAAGAGGTGCTGACCTCCTCTCCGCCTTAGAGAGTAGGGATTCCCTTTAGGGGGTTCATCGGTTCCCCGCATCTATTCGGGGATACATCTTTCATCTGCGGGGCAGCCGGGCGGGTCAGAACCGCCCCCATCTTGGATATATACCTAGAGATTAAGTTGAGAACTGCAATGGTGTCTCTATCGGCTCTGAAACCACATATCGGACATTTAAACCTCCTATATCCTACATTAACCATTTTTATATAGCAGTA
>Ga0190308_1000018_pt1 | contig 67828 bp, 112 predicted proteins | sample 48700756_MG_FD_165050 | JGI IMG/M metagenome (GOLD analysis project Ga0190308, IMG submission 165050) | Hydrothermal vent sediment bacterial communities from Southern Trench, Guaymas Basin, Mexico - 4870-07-5-6_MG | ecosystem: Environmental > Aquatic > Marine > Hydrothermal vents > Sediment ...
AGCCCCATACTCAGGATTTCTCGAATATCCTGGAGGACTGGTAACATATCAAGAAGTTTAGCTGTAACTTCAAGTGTTACACGTACAGGTACTGTAGCATCAAATCTAAATTTCATAAATCTATATAACAAGATCTCTTTTGTTCTTACCACTTCATTTAGACTTACAAACGCACTACCAAGCTCGGTAAATGCTCTTATTGGCTCTTCAACTTTTCGCCAATTTGTACCATCTGTTGAAACAGATTCAAGTACTATAGTTACGGGTCTATTAACAGTAATAAATAAGGTTATATATGAGAATCCAAAAGTATCAATTACTACTGTCTCCTTTGGCACAACTTCTTTATTATCCAGAACTATCGTTCCAAGTGGTGATACACCAACCAGATTCTTTATAGGCAGTATTCCCTCACCCACAGGTGGTGCCTTTTTAGTTATCTCAGGCATACGTCCAGCCATTTTATCTACTATATTCTATTAATATATTAAGTTTATATAAAGTTTTGCAACATTATCCCAAGAGTATTTCTCCGCCAGTTGCTGCTGATTCTTTATCATCCCTTCTCTTAGTACCTTATCCTCAAAAATCCTTGAGATTGCAACTGCCATATCTCTGTAACTGCAACTTTTCACTTTGAGCACACAATTACCGGGTATATCACCAAAAAAACTTATATCCGATACCACAATGGGCACGAAAGAAGAAATACCATCCCTTATCGCCGCACTACTTGAATATGTAAATAACTCCTGATAGGGGTATAATAAAACATCACATGCATGGAGTACCGAAGCTATCTTCTCTAACGGTAGATACATATCTCGCGCCCCTATCTCAATAATGTCTACCCCTTCACTCTTCACCACATCTCCAAAAATTTTTTCCGCCTCTTTTGCCATCTCATAGTTCTTTGAAAAACTTCTCACTAATAGTGATATATTATTGGGGTATTTTCTCTGGAGTAGAGCTGCCGCTTTTGCCCCCTTATCAAATCTCTTCCATGGCTCAAAGAAACCATACATACCTACTACTTTTCTATCGTCTGGTATTCTCAGCCGTGCTCTTACCCTCTCCCGCTCTTCTAACCTGAACCGCCTGAACCCCAAAGGTATAACCATGATCTTATCAGATGAATTACCACGCTCAATTAATCTACGCCTGAATCTATCATTAGGAACAATAATCCTATCGGCTTTGTTCTCTATTACATTATTATCTTCTACCGACCAGTCACTCCATCCATGCATCGTTATAATACTCATTATCCCATTCCTTCGTAACTTATTCAAGAATCTGTTCAGATCCGCTATCGGGTACAGACTGTATTCAAATTGAATATTAACAATATCGGGCTTGAAATTAATGATAGAATCAAAACCCTTCTTAATACTATTTATCAGAAGTACATCCGCACCTGTCCTGTCTAAAGCTTTGGCAAGTGAAACTGTATAATCACCAATTCCACATGGAACCCCCAAGGTGCTACAAACCAGACAAATTTTTAAATTGGACATTTAAAACCCCTCCAGTAGTTTTACCCACTTTTGGACGACCAAATCCCACGAATACTTCTTTGCCTTCTCCAGTGCGTTTCTCGCATACCAGTCTCGTAAGCCCTGATTTTCATACATTCTCACCATCTTATCCACGAAATCATCTATTGATACTAGGTATTCATTCACTAAAGCGGTACCCATAAGAGTTCGTTCTACTTTTACGAGTTCACCACAATTGGGAGAAACAAATTCCGCTATTGCAGTATGATCAGGTACTATTTGTGGTGTGCGCGTAGCCATAGACTCCAGTATTGTAAGACCGAATCCTTCAGAGCGGGTAGCGGTTATATTTACATCGGCTACATTATAGATACTATTTAATACTGATTGAGTTACATCGAAAAACTGCTTTGTGAATCGAACTTTATTTGCTATCCCGTAATATCTTGCAAGCTCGAAGAGATCCCAGCCAATTTCATCCTCTGGATATGAGTGAACATACAGGATGCTCTCATCGGGGTAGATTTCGTCAAACTTCTTAAATACCATGAACAGATCGGGTAAATTCTTACGTAGCTGGTTACGACCAACAAATAGCCATATCCATTTATCCTCTGGTAAATCAGCTCTTTTTTTTAATTCTATAATTATATCTTCTCTCAGAGGATAATAAAGACTTGTATCAACACCAAAAGGGATTAATGTACTATTGAATCCCGCCTTCTTCAATTCGTTCCTGCCAAATTCCGACACGCTAACTATCTTATCAAACTTCTCAAGTATAGGGAGCCATGCATCAGGAACAGGTTCACCATCAACAGGAAGAACCGCAATAGTATATGGAATATCGGGAATATCCGGAACATAACTATACATCCGCAGATCACCTATGAGTATCAATAATCCCGGCTTTATGATTTTCAGTAGATTTGGGAGTTTATATTTCCCCAAATCGCGATACTCATCTCTCTCATCTCCAATACCATAAACCTTTATAATGGACTTTTGTGTAAAAGGTGTTATAACTGATATAGGCCCTTCGTCTATACCATAGTCGGCGATATCCACATCATAGCCCATATCAGCCAGCCGAAAAGCGATAGAATTCGTTACGCGTGAATAGCCCGTTATGGACTCATCGTAATATTCTTTACCATCCTGCTTCCGCTTTTTTATTAGGCTTTCGCCAAAAACGAGAATTTTCTCTACCGTTTCAAATCCACCTCCACCATTTCTTTTATCAAGTCTTCAAATGTATATTCTGGCACCCAGCCGAGTTTTTTTCTCGCTTTCGTCGCATCACCTAAAAGCGTAGTTACGTCTGCGGGTCTGAAGTATTTTTCTGATATCCGTACATAGTTGCCCTTTCGCCAGTCGATTCCCACATGACCGAATGCAATATCCAGAACATCTTCGATCGAATGTTGTTTACCTGTCGCTATCACATAATCATCAGGCTCTTTTTGTTGCAACATGAGCCAGAAAGCTCTAACGTAATCTTTTGCATGACCCCAATCTCTCTTCGATTTGATATTACCCAGTTCTATGTACTTCTGCTTACCTTTCACTATCTGTGCTACACCGTGAGTTATCTTTCTTGTTACAAATTCAAGCCCCCTCCTCGGGGATTCGTGGTTAAAACTTATCCCACTGCAAATAAACATATCGTAACTCATACGGTAGCTAAGGCATGTATAGAATGCAGCGACTTTACTCACGGCATAGGGGCTCAAGGGATAAAAAGGTGTTTTCTCCGTCTGTGGCACTTCCTGTACCCTTCCATACATTTCACTCGAAGATGCGTTATAAACTTTTATTGATGGATTGTATTGACGTATGGACTCAAGCAACTTTAATGTTCCAACCGCGTTCACTTCGTATGTGAAGGAAGGTTGTCTCCAACTCTCACCGACAAAACTCATCGCTGCTAAATGATACACCTCATCGGGGCCTGATTGCTTCAGTGCTTCATACAGCGAAGATTGGTCTGTTATGTCTCCGTATACTAGGTTTATATTGTCCAAGATGTGCTCTATCCGCCACAGGTTACCCGACGTGCTGTGTCTCCTTATCAAACCATATACTTCATATCCCTTCTCTAAGAGCAGTTCGGCGAGATAAGAGCCGTCCTGCCCGGTTATCCCGGTTATTAGTGCTTTTTTAGTCATTTAAATACCTCCTTTACCCTTTTATAATGCGATAGTTGTCCTATATCCCACCATGGATTATCTGATATAAAAGCCTCAATCTTTAATTTTTTATTAAGTGCTTCAGGAAAAATATCTTTTGCTATATCCTTTCCCGGGGAGAAGAGTGAAGTAAGTGTCGATTTAAAATATGCAACACCTGTCCACACATAAGTATTCATTTTCAATTCACTTATTAATGGTTTCTCCTTAAATCCAATTATATTACCACCTTCTATTTCCACAACCCCCACATCTAAAGGAACATTTGGGGTAACGGCAATTGTAATATCGTTTTCTTCTTCGTAATGCCGAGTTAGCATAGAGACATAATCTATTTCAGTCAAGTCATCTGCATATACAACACAGAAAGTATCTTCTTCATCTCGTAGTGGAAAATTTTGTAATCCATAGTACACTTCCCCTGCTGTGCCCTGTGGAGTATCGGTTATACTAAATTTTATATCCTCTATATCGCGGTATTCGTGTTTAAACTCGCGTTCAAACATTCTATTAATACACAGGATTATTTCAGTAAAACCTTCGTCTATAAGCCGTTCTACAATGATTCTACTGACTGGCCGACCACCTACGGGAAGCAAGCATTTAGGAATGATACTTGTCCAAGGCTGCATCCTACTTCCTTCTCCTCCTGCCAAAACCAATACCTTCATTTTTATTCCCTCACACCGTATCTCTCACGTATTTCTTCGTTTATCTCATCCACCGCTTTCAGTAGTTTCACTTCACGGTATCTCTCAGCAAAAGCGACAAATGCTTTCAGATCCTTCGGCAGGCATTTACCGCCGAACGCCTTACCGTGAACTGTTCCATACTTGCCTATGCGTGGGTCAAGACCCGCGATATCTGCAACGACCTGGGAATCAATGCCCAATTCCTTGCAAATGAGAAATATCTCGTTCCAGTATGAAATCTTTGTTGCAAGCATGCAGTTGGATGCGTATTTTATCAACTCCGCGGTCTTCAAATCAGTTCTGAAAATTGGTTTGTTCAGTGCACTATAAAGCCCCGCTAAGATATCTCCTGAGCGCTTATTGTATTCCCCGATGACTATTCTGTCTTCGGTGAAGAAATCCTTCTTGTAGCCATTTTCATCAGTCCACGAGCACTCTATCTCCGTCAAGAATTCGGGATTCATGCAGACGCCTATCTCGCCCTCTCTCACACTCTTACCCGAATATTCCTCTAATATCGGTATCACTACTTTCTCCGTTGTCCCGGGAACTACCGTGCTCTTCACCACCACGAGATGATAACCGCGTTTCCTCGATAACACTATTGCTGTATTCATGGTCGCTTCTTTTATATAGCTCAGATCAATTCCTTCAGGAGTTGTCGGTGTTGGGACGCAGATGAAAGAGATATCAGAGTTTTCTATGGCGTAGTTTATATCCTTCGTGAAGTTTGGTAAGTCTTTATCCACGATATCGTAAAAAATAACTCTATTACCTAGTCTCAGAAAGCCTTTTCCTATCACTTGACCTACAAAGCCGCTCCCGATTATACTTATTCTCGTCTTCACTTCTCCCATTTTCACCTCCATATCTTTGGCATCTTCTCACTTGGAAGAGCTAATTTCTCTTCAGTCCATTCTTGCGGACCTTTCTCCTTTGCCCACCTAGCCATTCTTCTTATACCCTCCTCATAGCCTATCTTTTCCTCGTATCCCAATAGCTTCACACTCTTTTCCCAGCTGCACCATGCCTCTTTGACTTCAAGTGGTCGCGGAGGTAAGTATTCTCGTGGATAAACTTTAGGTACACCCATTACTTCACATACCAAATCCGCAAGGTGGTTTATTGTTATGGGGTGCATACCGCCAATGTTTATTATTTCGTTTTTTATATCATCGTCCAAGCATCGAATATAGCACGGAAGGCTGTCCTCAATATAACTGAACGCACGAACCTGTTCTCCATCACCATAAATATATAATGGTTCTTTTCGCATTATCCTGTTCATAAAAATCGCTACAACATTTCTAAACTTGTCTGTGAGAGACTGGCGCGCGCCGAACACATTATGGGGGCGAATTATTACATAATCGAATTCATGAACAGCAGATAGTATCTCTGTACTATGCTCCATTGCAGCTTTATTGATCCCATAAATATCTTCAGGTATTCTTGGCATATCTTCTGTAAAGGGCGGTTTCTGGTTACCGTAAACACTCATAGATGAGAAGACAACAATTTTCTCCAGTCCATACTTTATCGCCGGCTCTATAAGATTCATAAACGCCTGATAATTAGTCTGCGTGACATAAAGTGGCTGAAATTGGCTAGCTCCCTCACGAGCGCAACTGGCAAGATGAAATATACACTCAGGCCGCACTTTCTTAATTACTTTTTCAACTTGCTTTGCTATTGCCAAATTTACGGTAAATAGCTGGTAGTCTCCACTATAATTCTCTATACTCCCACCACTAAAGTTATCAATCCCATAAACTTCATGCCCCTCATCCACAAGAGCATCCGCTATCCAGCCCCCCATGAATCCCGCCGAGCCTGTTACGAGTATCTTCCTACTTTCCATCTTCTTTCTCTCCTCTTTCTCCCTTCCCCTCTCTCTCCCCGCGCGCCCGCCTCGCCATCTCCTCGTCTATCTTTGCTTTAACAAATCTACTGAGATTGATATAGTTCTTTTTCAGCCACTCTTCTTGATCCTCACGGATAGTTATCGTCTTTGTAACGGCCATCTCTTCCTTATATATTTATTATCTTTTTTATATTTGTCTTTTTTATATTTAAATACTTACCATAAAAATAGAACAATGCCAGAAGTGGGGGTTGGAATTACAAGCTACGGAAGCGCGGGCGTAAAACTCGTCGAGGCACTTCTCCGGTCGATTCGCGAGAAGACTGAGTTTGATAAGGATTTCGCTCTTCTCGTCTTGGACGATGGGACGCCCGATACCCGCGCGGTGGATGAACTGGCGCGAATTACGTGGATATATGATGCAGAGTTTGAGCAGCATAAAACTAACGATGGGATACCGAAGAGTTGGAATGATTGTGTTAAGATACTGCATGATCGTTTTGGATGTGAGGATATAATATTACTAAATAACGACCTTCTGGTATTAGATAAAAATTGGTTAAGATGCTTGACATACTTCTTAGATAATAACGATTCAGTTGCTATGTGTGGTCTACCACTCATTAATATTGATTATAAAACGGGAAAACTTATGCCTTACGATCCCAGCTCATGGGGGGACAAACCTAGCAGGGTAGGATGTAGCGTAGGATGTTGCTTTGGACTGAAGTATAGTGTTTGGCGGCAAATAAAGAACATCGATGGCAGTATTGGCTTCTGGGAGAACCTTATAGCATTTCACGAAGAGCTTGATTTTGGATTTTCTTGTGCCAAAGAACTTGGATACGATAGTTGGATGTTAAATTATCCTCCGATGGGGCATTATGGAGGTACAACATTCGCAAACTATCCTGAACTAACTATAAGAGAATTTCCAGAGAGGTATGATAGAGAACTATACATCAAAACAATAATGAAATCAAAAGTCTATCCAGAGGATTGGAAAAAGGCAGGTCGGATTATCTGGAAGGATGAAAAAGGGAGAGAAGTAGTAGACCGTATGGCATTTTCCCGGTTTATGTTCGCTTTAAAATGGAATGTTTTAGATAATTATGATGCGCCGCAAATTGAAGTACATAGGCGAGTAATCGATCCCCTACCGAAAAGGAAGATTAAATGGCTCGATAAGGATGGCGAAGAGAGAGAGGCCGTGGTATGAAGAGAGAAGAAATAGCATTGGAAGAGACCCCGAAGCAGTTTCAATATTTACACAAATTCGTACCCGGACTGGCATACTGGAAGGTTCGCTCGGACTTCAGGGATCCTAAGAACTTTGTCGGGCATATCCAGCGAGCACATTCGGTATACTGGAGTGTCGTAATGTATAAGAAAACGGGAGGTATGGGGTTAGATATAGGATGTGGTAATGTCACTTCTCCTTACTGTATAGGCCTGGATAATTATGCCGATAGGGGTACGAGTACGCATCCAGTTTACGGTGGTCGCGGGTATAAACCTAATATACAGGCGGCGGGTGAGAAGTTACCATTTAAAGACGGAACTTTTGATTGGATTATCTCAAATCACAGCCTTGAGCACTTGGAGAGCACGATGACTACGATGTTGGAATGGTTACGTGTATTGAAAACGAGAGGTATAATGGCAATTGTTATGCCCGACCGCAAATACGGACCTTTTGGCGACCCGAGCCACAAGCACGAATACACGCCAGAGGAGTTTTGTAACGAGATTCTTAATCCTCTGATAGATAAGAAGGTGATAAGGGTATTAGAATATGATACATTCGATAATCACTTCAGTTTCGATTGTGTGCTTGAGAAAAGATGACACGGATATTGTATTTGGTGGACTACCAGCTGGATTACGGTGCGGAGATGCTCCTGAATGGGCTATATAAAATTTTAGGTAAAGATAATCTCATTATTCACCCATTTCTCAGGCGATATTCCGAAGGTGTAGATAAAGACTATATACTACCTGATGGGAATAGGGGCTACACCTCACTTCCAGCCCAGTTCAGCCCACTTGATTTGGTTGAGAAAGATATCAACGAGATACTTCATGGGATACAGAGTGGTGATTTTGATTTTATAGTGATGGCATCGCCGCGGGAATACGTCATAAAAAGTATGGAAATGATAAAAGAGAAATTTGGAGGGATTCCACTCCCCGTTGTGTTTTGTGATTTCGAGGATTATAGTTCACTTAGATGGGACATTGTGCAAAAATACGATCCTATATGTTACTTCAAGCGGGAACTAATTGATACGGATGAAAACCGGAAATTGTGCAGGCAATATTCTATTTACCCCTTACCATTTTCGGCAATTACGGACAATCTTGCAACGGACATACCATACGAAGAGAAGGATATTGATGTCTTCTTCTCGGCGGGAAACACGCATCCTTTACGAGAAGCTGTGGTAAGAGTCCTTCACGAACTGAAGGGGGAAGGTGTGAACTTTGTAGGAGGTATAGACCCGCCTCCCGCTCTCGAAGGTTATATAAAATATAGGCTTGATTACAACGAGTATCAGGCGATGTTAGGCAGGAGCAAGATTAATATCACGGTAAGAGGCTTTGGATATGATACGGTAAGAAGATGGGAGGTGATGTGTTACTCGGGACTGGTTATCTCTGATGAGATCCCTCTTATAACACCATATCCTTTTGAGGATAGAAAGCATATTGTGTACTGGCATGACATTAAAGAATTTAAAGATTTGATTCACTATTATTTAAATAACCATAAAGAAGCATCTGTTATAGGCAAGAGAGGTAAGAAACATTGTTTGGAATATCATACCACCACAGGACGTGCGAAATATTTTCTGGAGAAGGTTGAGGAAAAATGCAAAATAAAAATTTGATTGTCGTATTTATGGACAGTGTAAGTTACGATCAGTTCTTGCATGCGAACGCGCCAACCATGAAAAGTATCGGGAGTGTCCATCTCGCTTTAGCTCACGGTAGCTGGACGGGACCATCATTTGCTTCTTTATTGCTGGGTGAACCACCATGGTGCAGTGTACAAAATTGCGAGCATAACAAAATTCTACCGAGATGTATGAACATTTTTAAAGAGATGAAGAAGAAAGGTTACCATACTTATGGATACACATCTTCTCCGTGGGCTAAAGCTCTGGAGAAGCGCATGAAATACTATAATTATTCCGAAAGCCTCGGAGATATGCTGAGTGATTTTCTTGAAACAAAAAAAGAACCTTTTTTCGTTATATTCCACATTCTGGAGACACATATGCCCTATTCATTTAAAGGGAATATTAGAGAAACAGTATGGCGAGATGGTAAACCGGTTGTGGAGCTAGAGAAAGAGGCACAATTAAGAGCAATAGAGTATGTTGATACTCAGATCGGTAAATTAATGAACGAAGTGGAAGCGGATTTTCTAATAACTGCCGACCATGGCGATATTTTTAATAAAAGATATTATGGACACATGTGGCAGGATCTGAGCTTCTGTCCGGAGTTGTTGAAGGTTCCAATTATTGCAACGGGAGTTCCATGAAAAACGAACAATATTTTCGTGAGAAACTAGAGAAAATTAAAGGAACAGGTGATAACTTTGGGGGGTGGATTACGTATAGAGACCGGCGTTTCTTAGTGGAATTTTTACAACTTATAGATATTAAAAATCCGGTACTCTTGGAAATAGGTACGTTCATGGGAGGGACAGCCACAATATTCCTCACTATATTGGATGACTGTAAACTTATTGCTATCGATAACTGGTCGGAGGGTCCTTTTAAGCCTTTTTCAAGTCTAAAAGAAGGTTTTCTGTTTCATATGGATTGCTTCATCAAACAGGGCAGGGTTGAGATAATAGATGGCGATAGTCGTGAGATAGGGGAGAGGTGGGATAGAGAAGTTGATATGCTGTACATAGACGGAGACCACAGTTACCAAGCGGCATGTAGTGATATTGACAACTTCACGCCATGGATCAAGAAAGGAGGTTATGTATTTGTAGATGATTACGATTTAGATAGTGTGAGAAGAGCCGTTGACGAAAGATTAACGACCAATAACAAGTTCACACTCGTTCGTAAGCCTGTAGTCGGCAATCCACCACCAAACGATGAGAAACTCGTAGTATTTAAAAAATAGAAAAAAATCAGATTTTTATTCTTATCCCCCCCTCCTTCAGCATCTCCTTACTGATATATACTGGATATTCTTGCAGAAGTTTTTTGTACTCACTATCATGTATAGTTTCTACTATCTCCTGTGCCTTTCTCACGTATTTCTTAATTGCCGGTACGAAAAAGCCTTTAATATTTATATTCATATCACTTAGAATTTCCGAAGGTTTCAGCATACCACCTAAAGCAAACGATAAGAGCTTATCTCTAACCACTTTCTCACCACTACTTGCAACTATTATAGGCAATATCATTGCCCCTTCTAACTTACCCTTGCCTATATCCACGAGATCATCACTGAGCTGGTATGCTATCCCGCAAGCCTCACCGTATTCTTCCATAGTTTTAACTATATCCCCATCTGCACCCGCCACCTGCGCGCCGCTCCTCGCGGCGGTGGCGAAGAATGATGCTGTCTTCTTACTAATGACATCAAAATACGCCTCTTCGGGAATTGATGGTTTTGTTACTATCTCTTCACCTATCTTCTTCATTATCCCCAGATCCTTCTTCTCTCCCTCCACCGCTTTACTCCATCCCGAGATTACACTTTGCAAAACGTCGGTACCGCGATTCAGAATGGTATCCAAAGCGGATGTAATTACATGATGTGCGGTTAAAACTGCATTACCTATCCCCTCAGCCACCCATAACGATTCTTTACCACGCCGCATTTTATCACCGTCAAAGATATCATCCAATATCAATGACGAACCGTGCAACCCCTCAACAGCCGCCGCGGTATCCAGTGCTTTCTTGTACTCTTCATCCTTGCCACCCGTCGCGCGCCATGATAAAACCGTAAGAACGCCTCGGAATTGCTTGCCACCCAAAATCTTCTCCGCTTCTTTCTTATCGTATTTCTCCTTTATTACTTTTGTAACGTCCTTTCTTGTCGCATCTATAAACTCTTTAATATCTATTCCCTCTTTCTTTCTCTTTTTCGGCATTTTGGTTCACCTTCGTTTTATTATTATAAGGATATATAAAAAATGTTTTAATATAATCCCACCAGCCTTATATTTGCTTCCTCACCTGCATTACAATAATAATATAACAGCTTTATTACAGGGACATCGTATTTAAAAGTTATATCTTCGTCCATATTTAGCTTCACATATCTCTTCGTTTCTTTTTTATTAATTGCTATAAATACCGGATCAGGACCATCATTCCATACATGGAGTGAGAATAGCGGAGGGAATACACTTCGTTTTATTTTTTCTCCATCAATATGCACTTCATCATATACACTTATTCCCTCAGGTTTTATCGCCTGAAGATATTCTCTGAGCTCCCTAATACCATTCTCAAGCGATTGTATCCTCACTGATAACTCTAACTTTTGCATTATCCCCTCCCCTCTATCTTCTTATAAACCTCCTTAGGGAAGATTTCTGTTATTAGCAATTCGCACTTCCCCTCTCCCTTAGTTTTATTCCCGGTTATACGATAAACCCTTGCAAATGACAAATTGTCAGAGTAGAACCCTAATATCTCCCGTTTCGTTACAAACCCGAGTAAGGACAGAAGCTGTCCAATACCAAGCTTACCTTCTTTCAGCCCGTCAATAAAATCTTTACTATTACCTTCAAGAGGTATAACGGACATCGCTAAAGCAACCGTCTGTTCTATAGTATTGTAATTCGCTACGAGTTTTACCCACCGATACAAATTGTTATAACATTCCATTTGAGCAATAATTTCGACTCTTACGGGCACTCGGAAGATAACGCTTAGCAGCGATTGCACTGTGCCGTCATTTGCGAGAACGATACGTTCTAGCGCGTTCAATTCGTACCTGTCGAGTTTTTCGAGCAACTCCTGTATCTTCTTCTCCTCTAACATACCTCCTTTCTCATTTTTAGCGACGTCCCTAACTTGGCGAATAACCCCACTCTTCTCGAATTTGGGAATAACCTTATTACATCTATTATATTCGGCTTCTTGCCATCCATCATCTTTCTTAAAACTTTGAATTCCTTATTTAAATATCTAAAATGTTTCAGCATCGCTCTTTCGTAACTATAAATGTCTTCGATGTTTTCAGATAACAACAAAGCCGATTCCATACTTGCGATTATACCGGCACCGCACAAAGGAGCTACCGTACCTACCGATTCGCCCACCCCAACTATGTTCTTGTGAACTATTGGCATTGCATGTCTTGGAGGGAGTAGCCGCACATAAGATTTGCAGCCACATATAACCTCACTTGTTGATATTATATCGCCATATAACTCCTTAAAACGCTCCATTAGATTACATTTTAAGCACCCCATGCCTATATGATATTCATTATCTGCGAGTGGGAAAATCCAGCCATAACCAATCCCTACATGATTTATTGTCAATGGTAAATATTCATATTCCTCCGTTTTTATCTTGTATTGCACGGTAGGGATTATCAAATCGTTCTTGACAGGGGGTAAATACGCTCGTTCGTAGCCACTAGAATCCACAACTAGGTCGTACTGACTCGTATCAATTCGCTCTTCACTGTCAAGAATTTTTACAGGATGCTCTCCAATCAGATCTTTCAGTAATTGTGGTTTGTCTATCATGCATAGGTCGCAATCTGCAGCTGTATCATCAATGAGAATTTTATTAAACGAACTTAGAATATAGTTTGTTGCATCGAGATCGACCGTCTTTAAAATATCAACAAATTGCTTTTTAGCTACACCGAAAGCGCATGGTGCTATCCCGCATGCGGTTTTTTGTTTGATCTCAAAACAGTCAACACTGTCAGGGGTATATCCTCTTTGCAGCAATAACCGTAACAGGGAGCTTCCTGCAACACCCATGCCCGCAATCGCTATCTTCTTTTTCATATAATCCCCATCGATCCCAGTGCAGGTTCCAAACTGACACCACCTATCTTTGCTATTATTTCGGGTATGAATACTCCTACAGGATCATCCAGATAATTAGGGCTACCCGCTCCTCTAATTACACCTACGTGCGTGGGATTCGCAGGGTCGGAAACATCAAATATCGTCAGTGCATCATCATCATAAGCAGCCACATAAGCATAATCTCCTGCTACATGTACATCCCGTGGAGTATCAAGATAATTCGGACTACCGGCGCCGGTAATTGCCCCCACGTGCGTGGGATTCGCAGGGTCGGAAATATCAAATATTGTCAGTGCATCATCAACATAAGAAGCCACATATGCGTAATCTCCTACTACATGTACATCCCCTGCACCGTCAAGATAATTTGGGCTACCGGCACCTGTGATTGCCCCCACGTGCGTGGGATTCGCAGGATCTGAGACATCAAATATCGTCAGTGCATCACCAACATAAGAAGCCACATATGCGTAATCTCCTACTACATGTACAGCGTTCGGACCGTCAAGATAATTTGGGCTACCGGCACCTGTGATTGCTCCCACGTGCGTGGGATTCGCAGGGTCGGAAACATCAAATATCGTCAGTGCATTATCACAATCTGTAGTCACATAAGCGTAATCTCCTACTACATGTACAGCGTTCGGACCGTCAAGATAATTTGGGCTACCGGCACCTGTGATTGCTCCCACGTGCGTGGGATTCGCAGGGTCAGAAACATCAAATATTGTCAGTGCATTATCAAAATATGAAACCACATATGCGTAATCTCCTACTACACGTACAGCGAACGGATAGTCAAGATAATTCGGACTACCGGCGCCGGTAATTGCCCCCACGTGCGTGGGATTCGCAGGGTCGGAAATATCAAATATTGTCAGTGCATTATCACCAGAAGCAACCACATATGCATAATCTCCTGCTACATATACGTCCTGAGGATAGTCAAGATAATTCGGACTACCGGCGCCGGTAATTGCCCCCACGTGCGTGGGATTCGCAGGATCTGAGACATCAAATATCGTCAGTGCATTATCAACATAAGAAGCCACATATGCGTAAATTGTCATATCACAATCTCCACAGTATCTTCAAAAACGCTGCAATCGTAACCACCAACGAATCTTGCTGTGCGCGTCCATTCTCTAACCTGATACCTATCTTACCAGTTATATCGGTGATCTGATCCGTAACATCAAACATGAGTGCAAAAGCGTAGCTTGCACCTTCGACAGGGCATCGCCAGTCGTTATGCTTCATCTGACCATCTTCCGAAGTATCGTTCACAAGATCCGAAAAACCCCCACCATTTAAATCCACCTGCCACTGGTTATGTGAAGCATCTGTACAATCAAGTGCGTTACTGCCCGCGTATGTGTTTACTGCCACACCCGAAATCAGTAGAAATATCTTTTCCGGTACGGCACCTATACTGGTAATCAGTCCTGATGCTCCTCTCGTGTTTGCGGGTATGAAATCTTTATTTGCCGCCACGGTCGTTAGCGTCTGTGTCAGATTCATCCCTAACGGGACTGTTTGCTCAAAATAATTCCCTTTTGCCAAGTATTTATTCCCAGGCATATAGCATCACCTCTAATGTATATAAGTAATTTAGTTATATAAATAATTTACAGTTTCCATCGCTGAAGATACTTATAGATCATATAACGAAGATAGAAATTGCAAGTAGATATGAAGTAATGCACAAAAGTTGTAACGCCCGCTCGGGCTTCGCGATACATTCCTCTATCGGTATTTGTGGTTTTTCTACGGTTACCCGGTTCCCTTGCGTTGTTTTAGTGATTGTCGCCGTGGCATCTATGTTCGCGGAAGTAACATTTATGCCCTCTGCGGCTATTTTCCTCAGCTTCCGGACGTGCCTCGACAGTGTGATCTCCATCAATGATAGTAAGAAACAAAGCACACCAAACGGGATAATAATCCATGATAGTGTGAGTGTATTGGCGTAGAATCCGACAGCCACGGGCAGAAATCCAAATGATAGTGCGAACCAAAAATCGTTGTGAAAGAATCCTTTGGACAATTGTGGCAGTGGATACAAGGCTATGAAAGCCCCCTGTAGAGGTATTAGCCATATCATATGCCACGCTTGCCATTCTATAGTGAAGTGGATGCCGAGCCCGAAAGCTATTATTGCAGATAGTATCCCGAGAGTTAATAGTTCCTTTTTGGTTAGTAGTCGTATATATCTCGATCCTTTTACGCTCGGCAGTTGATCAAAGAAGTGCGCTGCCTGCAAGCCGAAAAAGTAAGCGATAGCACCGCCTAATAAGACAAGCCAGTTCGTGTTATCCGAAATGCCTACGCCGATACTAAAAAAACTAATACACATGAAAGTGAAATAAATGTGAAGGAGTGTCCATAGCTCAGCCCATTTTGAGCCTTCACGCTGATAGAATGTCTTCTTCACATTATACACCAACTTGATCACCTCCATTCTTTATTATCGGATTTATAAGCGTAAGAAATCTGCGTATTTCTGCCTTTCTTTGTAGAAGTAGGATATATAATGTTTTACGATTTTTTCCCCTATTTTCACTTTTATATTTTCTAAAATGGAATCCTAGTTTTACTAACAACTTCAACACGAAATCAATTAACTCTTCATTGGTGTTGTGTATACTTATCTTATGACGATACCCGTTTTTATTATCTAAATATAGCGATCCTTCGGATTCATAAAAACCTCTTATAAAATCAATTTCATAAGACTTTATCAATTCTGCAAGATATTCGTAGTTATCTTTAATTTTATTCCACCATTCATAGAACTCAACCGAAACTGCTGTAACCTTATAATAATCACGACGATTACTATATTTTTTTGCACGTCTTATTAGGCATATAGTAGGATTTAATCCTATTTTCCTAAGAGCATCAGCAAAAGCGTTTGCAAATGCCTGCTCAACTACTCCAAGACCTACACGGTTGTAATACCCCCACTTAACCTTTATTTTATTTGTCCATCCATCCCCTAATAATACACCAATGATATATGCTAAAGCAGGAGAGGGTGAAAGATTTGGATGTTTTCGCAGGGATTCTAATACACGTGGTTGATCTCTATTAACTTTAATCCCCAAACTATTTGCTTTAGTTATAATACTCTGTTTTGTTCTACCTCTTAATTTTTTACTAACTTTAATACCAATTTTTGGATACAGTTCTTTTAAAGTTTGTATCTCGTATTCCGACCAAGCAACCCCGGAAGTTTTTATTACTTTTGTTTTCCGCAACCCTAACTCTCTTGCTTTTCCATATATTGCATACTCAGATTTATTTGGTAATAATCTTCTTAACTCTTTTATCGCTAATGTGGGATAGTTCTCGCGTAATATCTTCGTTTCTTTTTCGCTCCATTCACCATGGGTGACATTATGCCCAGAAATATAATCAGGAATACCACACCACTTATGATGCGGTCGAACCTTTATCCTTTGACCACATCCACACTTACAATATTTATCATAATATTTAACACCTTCTACTTCTATCACTCTCACTTCCTCTCCTGTACTATGCACTTTTCTCTCCCTCCCCCTATCCTATCACGCTGATAGTGATACTGCAGTACATTCTGTAATTTAAATAATAGTTTTTTATTATATATAAAAGATATAGATATAAAGGTGAGTAAAAGATATGGCAGAAGAGGAAGAAGAGACAGGAATGGAGATTACAGATGAAGAGTTGAATAGACTGATTACATACGACGAAGAAAAGAGGAAGTATGTAGCCGTATGTCCAGTTGAAGGCTGCGGTAAGGTTTACGAAATCGCATCGAAGGGGTTTGCCTTTGGTAATTTGAAGCGGCATCTGGAGAAAGAGCACGGAATTGAAGTCGTCTCTGGCGCCGCGGCAGGTGCCCCCTCTGAGGAGGGAGGGATATTTCAGCGTGTGAACCCCATCCCGGAGAAAGTGCGCGAGCTATTGATAGATTATGCAGGAGTGGATACGAGGATAGCAACAAAGATTGTGGAGTTACTCGAAAAGAATCCGGTGCTAACTGAGAATGCGAACAATTTGTTTAACTTCTTATCGCGCGCAAAGGGGATGGACCCAACATTGGCAAAGAACATCGTGGACCTAGTGTTTACACAGGTGGCGTATGAGCGGCAGATGCAGCCACCCAGCAGCGGTATAACCCCCGTTTTCCCCTCGATAAATCAACCCGGCTTTACACCCGTATCTCCTAGCACCCAAACTTTCCCATCCGGTCAGACAGCGTTACAGCAGCCCCAAATAGCTTATATCCCAAATCCCGGCGGAGGTATGACACCTGTTATAATCAATATTCCACCACAGACACAGCAATCACAGGGACAGTCACAGACACACCCCACACTTAATATACCACCGCCACAGACACACACGGGTGAGGATAAGTATACAAGATACTTAGAGGACAGAGTAAAGGCGTTAGAAGCAGAGATGAGGGAGAGAGAGAAGGAACGAGAAAAAAGGGGATATGAGCCGGTAAGAGGGGAGCCCAGTGAGCGTGTTATAGAAAAAATTCCGATGCGAAAAGTCCGCGAGCCTATCTTTGCGGAGAACGAAAAAGGGGAGATTCAGATCGACGAGAAGACGGGTAAACCAATTATCCTAGATTATCGTGAGATTGAAGAGCCCGTACTCATGGATCAGGCAGTAGCGGGAACACAGCCACCCGTGTCAGATACTAAGAGTGACAACAACCTTACAGGTATTATAACAATCCTTAAAGAGGCAAAAGGATTATTTGCACCTGCAGCAACAGGCACTACTGCCGGTACTCAGGTGGATGAGGAGAAGATACAAATGAAAGCCGCGGAAACTGCGAAATCAGCAACAGAAAGCCGTATAAAAGAGTTAGAAACAGAGATTGAAAAGATTAAAGAGTTATCTACAAATATGGAGAAGCATGTGGACAGTAAGGTAGGGGAGATAAAGGATATCATAAAAGATCTACAACATGAAACTCAAATGAGGAATGTGGCAGAAAAAACTGCAAAAGAGACTTACGAACGTTTAAGACCTTTTATTAAAACATCAACCGATACGCCGCCACAGGGACTGACACCGCAGCAGTACGCACTTGGTCAGATGAGACAGCTTGCAGGTGATATCGTTAATAATATAAGAGCCGGATTTGATAGTATAGGGAAGCGTATCGACCAGTTCGTTGATGCCCAGAAGGTAACACAGATGGCGACCTCGATGCTTGCGAGTGGTATCCCGCCTGAGCAGGTAGAGAGAATAGTTTTTCAGTATGTCAGGGGACAGGTGACACCCGAAACTGTACAGCAAGCGGCGACTTATACACAGGGAACTGTTGGGGGGAGTGAAAAGGAAGCATTCTTGAACAGATTGAGACAGAGTGTGTAAAGGAGTGATAGGAAAATGGTCTCTTGCATTGTAGTCGCAAGCGGAAAAGGAGGAGTGGGCAAGAGTACAATTGCTGCCTCAATAGCTTATTATATCGCAATGAAGGGTTTGAGAACAGGACTGATAGACCTTGATGTCGATTCACCCTCGGTACCTACGATTACCGGCACTAAAAGCAGCGATATAGGTATAAGTGGCAGCCTGCTCGAACCCGCCGTTTCCAAATACGGACTGAAAGTCTTTTCAGTCGGGCATTTACTGCCATCCGATGATACGCCCATTTTGTGGGAAGGTGAAAGAAAAGAGAGGTTCTTGATGGATGTCTTCAAAAGTTGTAATTTCAGTGATGTTGAGTGCCTAGTTATAGATCTCCCGCCAGGGACAGGTGATGAATTGTATGGGGTTAGCAGCACATTTCAGTCAGCTGCCGCGGTAGTCGTTACTCTACCTCAACAACTTTCATTAATAAGTGTTAAGAAGGCGATACGGGCATTAAAACGGTATAATATCAGAATTTTAGGAATTATCGAGAATATGAGTGGTTTACAGTGTCCGAAATGCGGCACTTTAATGTATCCCTTCGAGCACGGTGCCGGGAAGATGGTTGCTGAAGCAAACGGAGTGGAGTTCCTTGGCGAGGTACCGATTATGCCTGATGTGTGCCGTGAAGCTGATAGAGGTAGCGTGGAGACGATTGTGAATAGTGATGTTTTTAAGAGTATCGGTGACAGGATAATTGAGAAGATAGGGTTGTTACCACAACCAGAGCCTGCACAACCTATAACTACTACCCAACCTATCAGTCTCTCCGAGGAGATAGTTGAAGATACTGCACAGACGAGTGAGAGGGATCGCGCGCCCCGCCCTGAGGTGAAGGAAGAGGGGACAGGTGTTGAGGAGAAAAGTGAGAGTAAAAAAGTAAAGGAGAAAAAGGATACAGGTATAAGGATAACAGCGACAATTAAACAGGAAGGAAAGAAGAAAAGAGGGAGAGGGAGGAAGAAGAGAGAGAGTGATCAAGTAAAAGAGGAGAAGACGAAAGAAGCGACAGAAAGTAAAGAAGAGAAAGGGAAAGAAGGTGATGTAAATGAAAAGAAATGAAAGAGAGATTGAAGCTTTTGAGGTAATAGAGGACTTATTTGCGAGAAAAAGAAAAGAAGTTGTTCCGCAGGCGGAATATCGATCGGCTCTTGGAAGGCTACAGGGACTAAATTTTATAACCGAAGCTTTGCTTGGTGTTGCACAAGACATAGCAGATTGCTTTGACGAGGAGAATTTGAAGTGGGATTTGAAGTGTATAGAGAGGGAAGTTAAAGGACTTAAGGATGAAGTTAAAGGATTCGCGAAAGAAGCCCCTGAGGACATTAGAAGGAAATATCTACCGCTAGTAATAGACAGTCTCAATGTTTTCTTAGAGAATGCTAAGACCGATATAAGAAATGGTAGGCCTTGGAAAGAAATAAATGAAAAATATGGGGATTGTTTGGATAAGATGTTTGTATACCTCTGTCTCGCTTTTAGGGAAATGTGAAAAGGAGGGATATAAATGGCTGCTGAAAAGATAGAAATACCGACACCGTTAGGCGGGCTGACAATCCCGGAGTTCACACCACCCATAATTACTGCTGAAGAGTTACCCGAACTGTTGATGGCAATGGGTATAGTTGGTATCAGCACGTCTGTAATCTCCGCTCTTGGAACTTTAATCAGTAGTATGGTTACGGCGCCACTGAACTTTTTAGTTATAAGAGTTGCTCTGGATCCACTTATAAAAGGGCTGGTACCGCCTGCTGGGGGGATAAAGTAAGGAGGCGATATGCAAATGGATGAGGATAGTTTACTACGGGAGAGCCTTTCATGGGCGGTAAAATTGGTGAATAAGCGAATAGACGTGGAAGCGTTGAAGAAAAAATACTTCCCCAACGAGGATAGAACGCTGATGATTAAAATACTCGGTAAAAGCGCTGATACCGGTATAGTATTGGACACAGTAACAAAAGAAATTATGCTGACAAGCCCCGAGAATATGTCCAAAGTCACCGTTACAGCTATCATGAACGAGGATACTTTCTGGCTCTGCATGATGGGGAAAGTGACTATCGCTGAGTGCTTCTTTGATAGGATGCATCCTATTGCACTGGAGGGCGACGCTACACTAAGAGATATGAAAATCTTTATAGCTATGGAGGAAGAATTCAGAAAGGTGTTTGAGGATGTTTGGAGAGGAGGTGAAAAGCAATGAACGGATTTGGTGAGTTTGTGGAGGGTATAAAAGACGTAAAAAGGGAGCTGGAAGACTTAAACGAACAGCTGGATAAGTTGGACACTTTCGACGAGCATGTGGTAGAGCTGACCAAGGAGATTAAAAAACTCACAAAGGTGATAAAAGAGAGCAAGAGAGAGTAAACTATTTTATTACTTTTTTTCTTTTTCTTTTCTCAACAATCTGCAAGTACTCTATAGTTGCCAGTAAGAAGCCAGTAGTCACGCTGCGAGATAATACCTGCATCCCTTAGGAAATCTATAGCTTCCACCCTCTCAAGGGTGTCCAAAAGTTTTTCCTGCCTAGACTTCCATATCCTTGCGAGTTTGTCCATCCCTATCCCTTCTCTTCTCCCTATCCCTTCTCTTCTCCCTATCGCTAGCATCTCTATATATAAATATTAATTTTTAAATATATAAACCTTCTATATCTCTAAGATGATAATATTAGAAATCTATATTTCCACTCTAAGGGGGTGAATTATATACAAAAATCGTGATTTGTAATACAAAAAATCTCCGATTTTTGGGGTTTATTTTGCAAATAGGGCTTTTTCTATCATGCTACAAACTACATTTTTTTGATGTATTGCAATACACATATATCACGAGGGTCTCTGTGTATAGAGCGAAGTTAATAGGAAATAAGGGGTATATAAAGTTTACGATTTCGCCATATAATATATATTCGTAAAATTTGGGTATTGTACATCTATCTATCTATCTATCTATCTATCTATCTATCTATCTATCTTTATTTGAGGAACAGAGGAAGGAAAAGAGTTCTTTTATGTTATACATTTCATGGTTTTCGTATAACACTTTTTGGGGGTGAGAAAATGATGAGTTGTATTTGTCAAAATTAGGAGGTTGAAAATTTTAACATTTGGCGGAGGTATATGGTTGTTATGCGAATTTAAAGCTTTATATATAACAACGTATAAATGTATATATGGCGAGATAAAAATGGGAAAGAAAACGATGGCGGTAAGGTTAGAAGAAGAAGAGATTACATTCTTGAGGGAATATGGTAGGGGAAGGATAAGTGACGCTGTAAGGGAGCTGATAGCGGAAAAAAAGAGGAGAATGGAAGAAGGTGAGGCGCGGCAGAAGGCACCGGATGAGCGATTAGAGGAGAGTATCATTGTGCCCAGTGATTCACACTTAAAGGACACATATTTGGCAATAGTCAGGACATTTATTGCGAACGGTGGTCGAGCGGGTTCAATTGATTATTATCTTAACAGGATAATGGGGGATACGGGGTATGACAGTGCAACAGTACTGAAACATGTTCGCAAACTAGGCAGTTCGGGCTATATCAAATTTGTAAGCGGTGCGACATTCAGACCAACATTTAGATTAGTGGAAGGTGTGACTATCGAGCAATTTCGGGAATTGATAAATGATTATTCAGATTTCATAAGACAAAAGCAGAGATATGCGGATGTGTGGATTAATACTATTGGAGAAGGAAATGACACAGAACGAGAAAGTGATTGAGATTATCAAAAAGCGAATACAGGTGTTGGAACGGCGCAGGCGGACAGATAGGCGCTATAACAACTTGCGAGCTGCTCAGGAGTATACAGCTATAATTAGAGAACTTCGCCGTATTCTTGCTGAAATTGAGCGGGTGAGTCGAGAAGATCATACACCAAACTCTAAAAGGTAAAACACAAGTCTTTTTTCAGTTTTTTCACCTGATTAGAAATAGTCGTTGAAGTCGTACCTGCAACTCTTGCTATCTTAGCTCTTACAACACCTGTGTAAGGATTCGTACTCGCAGCGAGATATATTGCAGTTGCAGCGACGCTATTAGGACTCCAGCCTTTTGATATGTAGTCAATTTTTTTTAATATTTCTAATGCCTTTGTTTCTATGTCTCTGTTATACCCCAGCTTGGAGCAGAATCTCGGTATGTAATCTGCTGGATTTGGTGGCATAAGGTTTACTCCAAGTTTGCGTTTGATATAGAAATACGCCTTTCTTATTCTTTCTAATGGTACTCGTGAAACCTCTGCAATCTCGTGAAATGTCCTTGGTACATGATACTGTCGGCATACAATATACAGCATTGCAGAGAGCAACTCCTCTATACTTCGCCCTCTCAGCATGTCTTGTCTGGCCGCTTTTCGGTATAACAAAGCTGTCTCTTCTGCAATTTCTCTTGGCAGTTTGAGTGCACTTGCCATTCTTTCTATCTCGCCGAGTGCGAATGAGGTTTCTCTTTCATTCCAACTCACATCCAACGTTTTTCGCAGTCGCTGTGAGTGCACGAGACTTTTTGGTGTTCTCGTACTCAGACCTTTGTCATAAAACATAGGATTCGTAGGCGGACCTGTTCTAGCCCGTTTCATGAATTCTTCGTTGCTGTAAGAACGCCATTCTGCTCTTTGATCCACAAGTTCTTCTTCTATTACTACTCCACAATCGGCACAATAAATCTCACCACGAGAGGGATCCCTTATTAGATTTCTAGACCCGCACTCAGGGCATTTATCCATTCCTCTCACATTTGTTCATATAAAACTTTTAAAAAATAAAAATTGCATTTAACTTTCACTTTTCAGTATCCTGATAACGCGCTCCACATCCTCTTCTGTTTTGTCTTTCACCAATCTGGCAACACCAATAGCATCTCTAATATCCCTGCTCCCAAAATCTTTCAAGACTTTCTCCGCAATATACAATGCTAAAGTTTCAGGTACCCCCTCTTTTTGGCTCAGTACTCTTACTACCACCTCCTTAAATTCTTCGTCGCTATACTCGCGAAATCGTAACTTTCTGAATCTGCTTAACAACTCTTCCGGCAATCGCTCGATTCTGTTGGCGGATGCGAAAACAATTGTTCTTAACCGCATCTCGCGGCATTTACCGTGCTTTGTCTCTGATATGAAACCTCTTTCCATCAGGCTAAGCAGTACGGACAGATCCCGAGCATCCCTGATCTTGTCAATCTCGTCGAGAATGAGTATATAAGGTTTCTTCTCAAATAGGACGTCTAAGAGTCCTACCCGTGCGGCGCCACTGCACACAATAAAGCATGAGTTTCTTAATCTTGCAAGTTCTTCGAGGAATAGAGTTTTTGCTGAAGCCACACTGCCATATAGCAAAAAGTGTATTGGATGTTCCGAATCGGAAGTCAAACCTCTAAGTATGAGTTCCTTCTTCCCCTCATGTCCGACAATAATATCAAACAAATCTAGAGGTATCTCTATTTCCTCTTCTTCTTTTTCATCAATCTCTTCTCTCTCCTCTTTTCCGTACTGCTCACCCACGAGATTAAGAGCCCGCTTCGTAGTTTCGCGATCCACGAGTGTATAGTCAGTCCTACTATGTGTGGAGAAGACAACGGTGACAATATTCTCGCTGATCAGCTTATTCAATCTTGCTGTGGGAACTCCCACATCGGACCATGTCCAGCAAACACCTTTCTTCCCGACAGTGAGATTCCGTACCCAATCACTTTTCTTACTATTCTCGTTAATTTCTTCGTACTGAACTAAACGCCTTAAAATGTTCTCGTATTCGGGCTTCTTTTCGATCAGCGATATGATAGACTCTATGAGGCAATCTCTGTGTATAAACCCTTTTGATCTGCCCATTTCACCGACAATCTCAATCTCGGCGCCCGCATTGAGACATCTCACACACACGTCTTTTTCAGTCATTCTCTCATATCACCTCCTTTTAAATTATATCTTCTTGTCGTGTATAAACTACTTTTTATCCTCACTATACTTTCCCACGACAAAGTTCAAGACTGCACCTGCAACCCTACTCGTTACCGCATCTGGCAAATCGCTCTCAACGACAGCAATAAAAACTCGGTTGTTGTGCTTCCTTAAAATGACTATATCTGGTGCAGTGCCTTTTCTCCTCAATCTGAAAATAATCGAAGGAAATTCACTTATTACCATTTCCTCTTTCCCACCGCCATTTCGCCGCCTCGCTCAATACCGGTAATATATCCTCCGCTGCAATAATAATGCTCGAACCTTTTCGTTTGCCTTTCGCTTTGAGCACTTCTCGCAGTGCTTCCTCGCCTTTTTCGGTAACAACCCGGAGAAGTGCAGACAACTCCGCCGTGATAACTCCTTTCTCATGCTTATTTTTCGGCTTCTCTTTTGTCATTTTCCCCTCCTGCTAACCAGCATTTTAGGACCCATACATAATCCGTATTGAACATACTCTTATATTTTTCAGGGATTTGATGGACATGAACTCTTAGAATTTCTGTGATTACGACTCTCTTTACCTCGGAACCAATCAAGAACACTCCTTCGGTGGGCAAGTTCTCTCGCAACTTCGATAAGCGCCTGTGCCAGAATGACGTATCCGCTTTGTATTCGTAAAAGTAGCACTTTTGTTTCACACTCTCCAGTTTTTCTTCCCAGTATTCCCGCTTAATGGTCGTGCTGAATTTCATCATTTTCTTCCTCTATGGACGGAAAAAGGCGACAACATGGAAATAGCAGTATATCCTCGCCCTCTCCGCATTTCCCTTTCGTTACGGCAAGCCCTGTGTTACAGGACCCGCACTTGGGACAGTCTTTACACATCTTTTCTATCTCTTCTTTCTTATAGCGCTTTTTCTCCCGTGGGCAATAAAATTTTACCATTTTCTTTCACCCTCCTGAGTTTTTCTCCTCCTACGCATGAATGTGAACGGGTTTCTGGTGTATCCCCGGCGCCGACCCAAGAACCGGAATTCATGTGTTTTTTCTTTGCTCATTTCTTTAACTCCGATACTTCATAGTAAAAATGCGACCTATACGCGCCATTTACAAACGGATACCATTTTAGTTTCCTTTTTAGCCCTCGTTTACCCTCTAAGTTGCTTGCCCCTTCTAACCACATCGTGCTGACTGGTACCAAATAAAGATTTTCCTCCTTTGATATTTCAAGAAAGACTTGTTTTGCTGCGTTGAGAGAAACACCATGGTATAAAATGGTTTTAAAAAGGAGATCAGGGATATGATGGCGCGTATTAGGTTCGTGCCGAACTTGTTCTCGCATCCAGTCTTTCAGTAACACCTTTTGTCGTGGTGTCATTTTATCCTCACTCACCTCCAAACTTCTTCAATCAACATCATTCTTTTATCGCCTCCCTTACAGCCGCCACTATCTTATCCCATTCGTCCCAATACAAAAACATTGTATCTATTTTGTTTCCTCTGTTTGTCAATATCTTTACACCATCGGCTGAAATAGTGAGTGATATGTTCACATCTTTGGCAGTAAGCATTACCTGCTTTGGTTTTATCATTTCTTTTCATCTTCATCCTCTATTACCAGATACAACACATTATTCTTAATCCACCACGACTTTATCTCCGGGTGATTGTTGAGCAACTCACGAAGCGTAGCATACTCTTCCACAGTTAATATTCGATCTGCATGTCCGGGGATGTAATAGCCTTCTTCGGTTAGAGCTTCTGAAGATGAAGAAGATGTGATATAATGCCAGGTAATGTGATATTCGGGGATAGGAGCTTCGGTATACGGACCGCTACTCTCATTAGAGGCGAAAACTACTTGTTCTCCCATCCTCAGATTTTGCTCATTGAAGGCTAACATCACTCTAACATCTCCCTCAATTCTTCTAACTTCCTTATTGTCCTTTTCCTAATGGCTTCCCTCCTCGATCCTTCTTTGGCTTTCAACTCTTTTAACTCATCAATGCTCATGAAAAAGGTTGCAAGAGGGATGTCGTAGTACTCTGCGATTAACTTTAGCTTCTCAAGTTCGAGTTCTATTTTATCGCATGTTTCTCTGCTCATTTTAACTAACCCTCCGCAATTTTATCTTCGCTTCGTAGTTTTTCAGTCATGCTGACGAAGTGATTCTCGCAAAGCCCGAAGCCATTCATTTCTTTTTTGGACTCGCTTCACTTCCTCTTCATACTTTTTTGTGTGATACTCAACTTCCCATCGTGCTTCCGCAATTTGTTGCTGTTTGTATTCAGCACCTGAGAGTCGCTTGGGCTCGTCTGGGACATAGCTACAATCATACTCAATACTCTTTTGTAGTTGCTCAACCATAAAACGCTTCAGCTCTTCATGGTCGGGCGTTGGTGGGATCCAAGTTCGAACCTGAGCGAGCATCTTTTCATAGCGTTCGCGAATACGAGCATTTTTAGCAATAGTCCCGTTTCGTTTGCGAACAGCCTCCTGATACGCTTTTTCCGCTTCTAGCTCAGCCTGCTCTTCGCTCCAGCTTTCAACTTCCGCTAACCTCTGCCGGGCTTTTTCTAGCTCCTCGAGATGGTAGTTATCCGGTTCAAATTCTTCAGGAATGGGTGCATCGAGTGGCTCTTCTCGCATTGTGATTAGTGCCCCAAAAGCTCTGGCGCATTTCATTGCAAATTGTTCAAATGTCACTTCTTTTCCCTCATACAAGTCCATTGTAAACGCAGTAGGCATATATTATCACCTCCTTACTCATAATAATAGCACTTAAAAACCTTGCCATCGAATTCCCCATAATGCTCTTTTCGTACGCATCTCCCCGAACATAACATGAACTTGGTTTCAAATTTGTCGCTTACCACTACATCGTCTCCATCTTCTCGCTGCTCCATAACCACTAGATCACCGTCGTCATCAACTGAAACGTAAAAATGTTTGTCTCTCGCATTTACTTCTTCACTTATCTTCTCCCACATCTCAATTCTTCTTTTCTTTTCAGCTTTTCGCATTGACATCTTCTGTATTACCATTTCCCCACACAAAACTCCTTTTCGGAACGCCTCAAAATCCCGCATCCATCTTCGAAGCTTGAATCTTCTCAGTGGATGCGGCGCCGGTCCAAATTCTTTCTCAAAGCAGGCAAGTATCATAGCCGCTTTGAGACCTTCGTAGAGTTCCTCCAATGTTATTTCTCCTTTTTCTTCTTCCTCCATTCCCTTTCTTCACCTCCTATAATACATCCTCCTTTTCTAAAAGACCTGGGACACCAATACGCACACCTCTTGAATCGTCACCTTTGTTTTTCCTATCTTCGATTTGATGCCTGACTCCATGCACCTCTCGCCTGAGCTCTCTTCGACGTTCTTCATCATCTCTGTGTTCATAGACCAACAGCTCGGCCCACAGCCAATCCATGATGTGCCCAATATCGTTCAGAAAAGTTCTCTCTTCGATGCTCAAACCTTCGAGATAAATGTCATTGCAGCGGAACACATCTGCAACTCGTCGCATCGCGTTCTTGCATTCCTCCAAAGTGTTCTTTTTTGACTTGTGATGCTCCTCAAGTATGTGTCTAATTCGCTGTTTCTTTTGGATTATAGCATTTTTCATGCCCGGTATTGCTTGCTCATAGGTCGGATACAGCACCCGGATTATCTCGTCCGCTATTGCATCCAGTTCTTTTTTATTCATTTTCCTCCTCCAAAAATACACTTGAAAGTTTCCTTGAATAACCACTCGTTGTATTTGCTCATAGCACTATTTTCTATTGCCGTATCTTCGTTTTCGACAATATCTCTCATGAACTCTCTGAGTTTTTCAGATCTAAATTCATGTCTCTCTTCCCACAATAACCAAGGATCATAAATATACCTCAAATAGAACTCACATGCTGATTTAATCTGTCCTTTGATTTCATCTTTGAATTCGCTCAGAAGAGAGAAAATACAGTCCAGTGCTTCCTCTTCGGTATCAAATTCTTTCTCATCTGATATTAGCGCTCTGAGAATCATCTCAAAACATGACTGTGCTAACTCATTATCTGGTATCTTCGTTTCATTATCCAAATCCAGCGGTTTCAGTTCGCTCATTCCTTCTCACCTTCCTCCTCACTATTTTTTTCGCACCCTCCTCTTCTCACAATCTCCTCTGCTACTCTCACGATGCAATCCCAGACTTCGCATATCGCTGTGGAAACAGTATAGTAACACATCTCGTATTCGCTACACAATCGCTTCATTGTTTGTGCAAGTTCCAAATCAGAATCCGCCGAGAGGTCGTAGTCTGGATTCAATACGGGTATTTTATCTGCTTTCTCCTTGTTCATTTTATTCTCCCCTCTCTCCTTTTCCACCAAATCAATGCTTGAGCGAGCGCATCACTGAGTTTCCTGTCCTCAAATTCACATAGGGTTTCAATTTCATCAAAGAGCATGCGCTCATAATCCACTTTGTAGCTATTGCTAAGTTTATATACAACGAGATAAAAGTGTCGATCTTTATCCACTCTTATGGAACTGGGCAACATCCCCATCAGTTCTGTCGCTGTATATGCCGGTATCTTCTCTACCACCTTTCTGCTGGCACCGCTGTAATCGAAATCGTCTTCGTGTTCCATCGCAATATCAACCGCTCCATCACTCCACACTCGCCAGTAAAAGAGGCTTGAAGAGTTCACGCCAGCCTCTTTCAGCTTCTTTGCAAGCTCAAAAGAAATGACAACTTCTTCTTTATTCATAGTACATGGGCGAAGGAGACACACCGTCTTGACGGTGTGAAGAATTCGCCCCTCTTCACCTCCTTACTCTTTAATAAGAATCCTACATTTCGCTCCAGCAGCCTCACCTTTGATACCACAAACTGCCCTATTCGCTTCCAGTTGAAGTCCGAGACCGAAATCTTGTTCTTCGTATAGCCTGATACCCACCCCCTCACTGTCTTATTGCCCTTCGTCGCCTCCACGTAGTCGCCCTTTCTGAACACGAACGGCGTCGTCGTGCCTCCATACGGCTTCCTCACTCCACCTTTTGCAGGCTGCTCCATGTGCAACTTCCGTCTTGAATATTTCGGACGTGTTATCACGTCAAACGGGAATGGCATTAGGTTGATGTCGCCAAGTGCTAACGAGCATAATGCTATCGCGTCCGTAACATGTGCCTCAGGCACGCGTGCAGCCTTATCACTCACCTTTCTCAATCCCAGTTCTTTCCGTCTTTGCGCGGTCTGCCATCCTTTAGCAGTAGTCGTCGTCGTCGCTATCTTGCTCAGTTCCGTAATCAGCCAGTTCTTGCCTACCTCCACCTGTGAGAAGTTCTTACCATACTTCTTAGTTCGGTGGTCAAATGCCACGTCCTCTACCTTTATCTCGCTTATTGGATACACCTTTGCGAGTTCCTGCGCTATGCGCAGTTCCAGCTGCTTGCGTGCTAATATGCTCGGTGCGATCTTGTGTCCCGTCCTGTTGAGGAATCTGCACTTGCGTCGTCTGCATTTACGATAGCGCCTATTTCTCCTCAATTCTCTACGCTTTGCCACACGATCCTTTATGTTATCCGGCAGCTCCAGGTTATAGCTGTACAGTGTCGCCTTCGCACTCGCGACTGCCACGCCCGTGTATTTACTGCCGGGGTCTATACTCAACACGACGGGCTGTTTCGCTCTGCCGGATGGCTCTCTTGTCAATTGCACTGCGAATATACCGAGTTTAGTCCTCACCGGTTTCGCTTTGCCTTCTCTTATCCACCTTCTGGCACGGGAAGCTTTCGTGGGCATCAAAGGCTCGCCATCAGGAGCAAAAACGGGCACTCTTGGATTGGAGATAATCCTCCCTTCGGAGTGGTTGCTTTCTCCCGAAAGCGTCCCTTCCCCCGTGAGCGTATGGGCTGTGTCGCCTCCCGCGGAGGGGAAGCCCGGATGCCCCGGGCATCCAGCATCAGAGCCTGGAGCTAGGGAAGCACTCCAGGGTGTTGGTCCCATACCTCGGCTACTCGTCGGCATTTTCTTTTTTTTCTCTTCACCTCCGAGTGGGGTAGTCAAGACTTGCGTTGCCCGCCCGGGCGGGCAAGCCCACCGTTTTAACGGCGGGTTCTTGACTTATTCGCATCTTTTTCCTCACTCTCAATCTCTTTCTCTTTCTCCCTCCACTTTTCGGTGAAAATATCGTGTAGTTCCCTGAATGTCTGGTCTGCCCAATCCATCAATCCTCTCCGTTCTAATTCCTTGCGTAACGCTTCTCGGTCTTCGGGATTCTCGGCGGGGTAATTAAAGATGTATACACCCAACAGCGATTGGTTGCTATATTCCCTATATTTATTCATTCTTTTTTCACCACCTCCATAACCCTCATCACCCAAAGAAGAGCGTATTTAACTCCTCTCCAAAAAGGTTTTTTCAAGTTCCCATGTGCGTATCGTATCATTTCATTGACTTCTTCCTCGCTTCTTAACTTTTCAATCTCTATCTTTTTTGAGAAGAGTGTGTCACTCACTTCTCTTACCACAAAAATATCACCAACTTCCAACGATTCCGCACCTACTATTTTCATTCTTCTTCCACCTCCTTTACTTGAAACATTATCCTGTGTCGAGTCCCACCTTCTCTTATATCAAATTCGTCCATTTTATATATACACCTCCTTATGTTTATTTTCACTCATTTTTCCTTCTCACCTCTCCTTCACAGAAGACATTTCTTATGGACAGGCTTGACAGTTTTCCATGTATGGGATGTCCCTTTCATTCTGCAACTAACAAAGAAGTCGTCTTCTGAAACTTCTCTACCGCAAATGCAGCAAGTATAGTTGTAAATTGCTGAGTATTTGCCGACTTTGCTCACCTTGTAAGCTTCCATAATCTCTGAAAGTTTTTCGTCGTCAAAAATTCTACCTTCTTCAATAAGTCTGTTGAATCTTCTAATGATTTCTTTTTTCGTTAGTTTCCTTGTGGTCTCCTCAACGGGCATCAGGCATCACCCTCCTCTGTATTTTCTTTTGCATCATCCCTCGCCAGCTCTGCTTTGAATGTCTCAATCAGGTCATCTTCGTTAAGCAGTAGTTCCCCTCCGTTCGGTGAAACAACACCAACCAGCCACCCGTTCATGAAGATATGGAACATGAAAGGTTCTATCTCCCAGCCATTCTCATCTTTTGTCTTTCCGTCCGCAGTAATCTTGACAGTATAAATCCCCAATCTGCTTGCTGACAAGCCCTTTTCCCTTTAGAGGGGCATATTCCTTGAAATGCTCTGCCAATATCGCAAAAAGTTCAGGGATTTTCATTCTTTTTCCACCTCCTCAATCCTCCATCCAGATGAGGTTATCACGTTGACATCTTTCAGCGCTTCTACCGCATCGTGGAACTCACTTATCCGTTTCACATCCCCACACACTATCGCCACACGCATTATTTTATCACCATACATAGCTGTTGAAATTGATTGAATGACATCTCGGAACTCCGCTTCGCACTCCACCAGCTCACTGATTAACATTTGTTTCCGCTCCTCCGGTGATCGTGGCAGTATGTATGCCACTACACCGAGCTCTCTACCCTCCTTGTTCTCACGAGCAAGCGAGCGCTCAACATGTAACCGCACTAAATCCCGTATAGCCTCTGATATTGTTGCATACCCCTGCTCTTTCCGTATTGAATCAAATAGCTGGTGCAGCCTCACCGGTAACGAGACCGTGATTCGAGATTGTTCAATCGTACTTCTCCTTCGGCTCATTTTTCTCCTCTCTCCCCAACTACTTCTTCTTTAATCTCCATGTATCGCCACCCCTCTTCAATAATATCACCCGTAATCCGTACACCGGGTGAGCATGAATCAAAGACATAAAGCACGTTATGAAGCAGCCGAAAACCATTGAATTCTTGCCTACCCATCAGTTCCTGTAGTGGTTCGAGTTCTTCAGCAGTAAGCGCCCGGTCGGAATAGCCTATCTTTGTTATTCTGCCATGTCGTGTGAACATATACATCCAAGTTTCTTCTTTATTCGCTTTCATTCCTCCCTCACCTCCTTCTACGGATAGACATGTGACGCTATCCAGATGACGATAAATATCAGTGCTATTGTCGTCATTATAATACTCGCCCACGCTATCCATTCAAAAATTTCTCCTAGTCTCATTTTGATCCCTATATTTTCTATCCAAAAACTCCCGAATTTTCTTATCAAGAACTTTCGCAAAATCATCCACTTCCCTCATCGCTTCTTCCGACTCACCTTCACACATCACCGTCACCACGATAGTAGCTGGTTTTGGCGTGTTTACTGTATATTGCAATTTTACCGTATACTCATTCTCGTTCATTTTCCCTTCTCCTTCTCCTCCCACACCTCAATTAGAGATACTATCGCCTTCAAATCCGCTATTTTATTTTCTATTTCTTCAATCGCTTCCTTTAACATTCTCAAATGCTCTGGCTCCATTCCACACACTCACCCACTATACCACCACTTACCTCGCCGTTCTTGATGTGTCCCTTTACATGTTCCGCAAACTCGCCAAATGTCATTTCCCTCTCCAAGCCACAAATGTAGCACTTGATTCTTTTCCTTGCGCTTTTCCTCCTTCCAAAAAACTTTACCATTTTGTCCTCACCTCTCACTCGTGTATGCTATATTTCGCACCGCTTTTACATACTCAGCCATTAAATCCAGATCTGACCAAGATATTGTTATATGATCCCGAGCGGTTTTTATCTCTACGCTGTTAGTTTTAATATTCACTGCCACAGTTATTTCGTTTCTCTGTGTATCAAAAAATCGCATTTCAAATTTTGGCGTTTCTTCCATTTCCCCTCTATCACCTCCTTCCTTTATCATTCTTCTCTACAAATTCCAATGCATCTTTCAAAAATGCTCTGAAATTTTCGATATCCATTGAAAAAATCTTCTCTCTCAATGTTTCGTTACGAACCAGCAGCACATCACAGACACCACTATCAAAATCAAAAACAAATTGTAATGTTCTTTCTTCTCCATTTTTCCAGCTAACTTCAAGTTCTTTCATTTGTGTATCACCTCCTATTTAAACTGTTCCTGTATCATATTGCCTCTCTATTTTTACAAACGGCTTATGGATTACTTTTATCTTGTGTCCGCAGTACGGACATCTGTACTCAATGCGATTAGTGAATTCATGCACCTCTTCAGCTACACGGTTGTGACAGTTCGGGCAATACATCACTTACCCCTCCTCTCGATTATGAACGTTTTATCCCTCGTTTTTATATCGATGGTCTCCGCAACCGCCTTTATCTCATCTTCAATTTCCTTTATCGACGCCATCTTTTCGCCGTAATGATATGGCAATTCTTGAAGACCTAAGATCACATTTATCTCTTTCGATGCTTGCTTTATCTCGTCCCACAGTTTTATCTCTCGGATTACGTCTATATCTTGCTTCTCTGCAAACTCTACATACTGTCCTAAAAGTGCTATCGCTGACTTTAGCTTTATAAATAGCATCTGTCTTTGCCTATACAGTTCTGTCTTTTTCCTTTCTAACTCCTCCAATTTCTTTTCTATCTCCTCCAATTCTTCTCCCATTTTTTATCACCTACCTGATACGGATTTATCACCCCCAGTGATATACCCTGCATATTTTACGAAGAAGACCTTCCGCAGTTACAGGCAAAACATTTACGATGGCTTTCTTCGCGCTCTTCGTCTCCGCCTTCGTGCGAATAAACGATGCACCTCGACGTGCAATATCCGCAAGGTCGTGTGGCGTGAGGAACTCTTCTTTGGTTCCTATTCCGATACGGACATTACCGTTTTTATCGCGCCATCCCGCTACTGACGTAACTCTGCATCGTGTTGTAACTTCGACTTCGCCCATCAGCCGCGCTATTGGTTCGTATTTATTTCTCTTCTCTTCGTCTGCAACAGCTAAGAACACCTCCCCTATATTTATCCGCTTCTTCTCCTCTTCAATCGCTACTGGAACATGCCTGATGCCGATATACGATGCTAAACTGAGGACAACCGAAGCATTCAACTCCTCAATCCCCGCATAACTCGAAATAACATCTTCCTTTTTGGGATCAGTACCCAGTATCGTCTTTATTATCTCGACCGCTCTATCTTCGTTCGTAATTATTTCCGTAGGCACTTGCACGCCAAGTTCTACCTGTTTATCCAGAACTTTCAACGTTACTACCTCCTCGCCCTTCTTCGCTTTTCCTCTTGTTGCTTTCTTCGGCTTAGCCAGCGCTGTCGTTACTTCTTCCGGTATCTCAGGAAGTTCTGCTATACCATAGCCCGCTGCCGACGCTGCCGTGAGATGCTTACACATTTCATTCTTCTCTCTCTTGTTGAACTGAAAATCTGGGCAACTGCATTCTGGCTTCTTTGGATCTATTACATAAGTCTCTCCAGTTTCAGCATTTTTGCATATTATATTCTCGCCTTCCAGCCTGAACATGAATTTGCCATCCTCTGTTCTTACTGTTTTATCCCATTTCTCTTCTTCCTCTTTCTTCTCCTCCGGCTCCACTTCTACTTCCTCGCCGCTTTCTTCTTCTATTGGCTCCTCCTCTATGCCTTCAACCTTCACAACATCTATTGCCTGCTCTGTTGTGAGAAATGTCGTGTGAAGTTTCTTATCTACTGCACGTAGAAATCTCAGAACCTCCTTTGCCTCCTCCTCTGTCTCTGCTCGCTTACCTAATATCTCAGTAACGAGTGTGTTCAACCTATCACGCCCTATCTCAAGCTTTTCAGCAATGCTGTATATCTCTTTCCATATCCCTTTTGTTTCATTCATTTCCCTCACATCATCCCTCCTTTTCCTCTTCCACTTTTGCCTTCGTAACACTCACCAAAACTATGTCCCCCTCCTTCGCCCCTATCTCCTCGAGAATAGAGGGCGGGAGAATAACGCGCCGCTGTGAACCAACCCGAACTGGCACTTTCTTTTCTCCCATTGGTTATCACCACTAATATCATGGTGATTGGTATATATAAAACTATCGGTATATTATCAAAAATCATAATGAAATGAATATATCCAACTTGTGTATATGTTGTGGGATTCAGTAAATATAAGGAATAGCCTGCCTCTGTATAAACATCTCCTCCAGCATCTTTGCTATCACGATAGAAAGCGCGATCACTTTCCTCGTTTGCTCTTCACTTAAACCCCAAGACTTACACATCCTTTTCACTGTGCCCTCATAAGTCTGTCTCCTCACATCGCTTTTACGAAACTCTCTGAGAATCTCGTTCGCATCCCTCTCCAGCCCCTGTGACATCTCTTCAAGTTCCTTCTCCGATTTCATTCGCAGTATGTCCTCAAGCATTTTTAACATCGATTCAAGCGAGATGGAATCGGAAATCCAGATCACAATCCTCTTGTCTTCTATTTCTATAATGAACTTTACCGCTGTCTTGTTGTTTTCAAGATTCTCTATAATACCCCACACGATAGAGAATTCGTTGGGTTCTCCTTCGTAGTTCTTGTTCCGTAAATAGCACGAAGCTTTAACCTCTTGTGTCTTCTTCTTGACTGTACACATTCAATAAGTATAAAAAGTAAGTTTTTTAAATATAAAGATTAATCTATAGAATAAGAGAAAATGATAGTATGCCTCAACTGCGGAGGGAAACTCATCCGAAAAGAAGAGAATTACTTTGGGGTAGTTTTGTATTGCCCAAAATGCGGTGTCGGTCAAGTACTTAGCCCGCGCCCCGATATGAACACTTCCAATACTGTCTTATCGTATCCCTCTTGGGATAGTTAAAACAAAAAGGGGGTGATGAAATAAAAAATGATATGCCCGAACTGTAAAGCATATGTGCAGGAGGACTATTATACTGGTGGGGTCATTGTCTACTGCCCAAACTGCGGTCTTTATCTAAGGCTCCCTTATCAATCGTCCCCTTCTCAAACCACTGATGACACCATAGATAAAGGAAAAGAAAATGCGCTCCCTTATCAGTCCCATTTTCAAACCGCTGATGACACCGTCCATGGGTAACTATCTCTATTTGAGTGTTTTCGATAATTTCTTCGCAACATCTTTATCATCCAACAGTATCTCCACACCAGCCAAGCCACGGTTCGAGAAACTCACCAACACACGAGCATCTGATTCGAGCGTTTTCTCGCCAGAAGAACCAAACTCTATGAGCAAAGAGCCTGCATTCTCGTTAAAGTCAATATATGCGGGGCGAAGAGTTCTAACTTCGGTTTTAGTTTTTTGCTCCATTTTTGCTTTCGTTAAATTAATCCTCAACTCAATCTCCCTTAGCGCCTCTTCTTCGCTAAACCCGAAATATTCGCATAAAAATTGAATAAAGCTCTGGAAGTGCATGTCCATGTATTTCGTTTCCTTATTATTCAACATTCCTCTAACAACCTTTTACCACTTTCTGTAAGTTTAGCCGTGAGATTGATATTCTCGCTTAATCCTGTTTGCACAAGACCGATAGAAGCATATTCCCACACCTTCTCTCTGTCCTCATCGTCAACTTCTCGCTCCGTATTATACTTTTCGAGAAAACCAAAGTCTACTGTTTCCGGGGTGCCTGCCCCGTCAAAGTCTATTGTTTCTGGGGTGGTTTCTGGAGTTCGTAAGAGCAAGTATACTCCGATAACTCCAACTACTGTGAATATCAAGCTTATTACAGGCGGGTATAATGCTTCTCCCAGCATTTCTTCCTCCTTTAAAGCCTCAGAATCGCCTTTATTATGTTCTCCACGAGCACTACTATGCCAGCATACGCCGCGAGCTGCTCTGTCACAGTTAATTCTGTTATTGAGCCACCGCCGGCATACATGACAGCGCCAACAACCGCACCAACTGCTATTGTAGCAACGAATTTTGGTATCTCAAAATTTTCCGTACCCACTGACTTGAAATACCCACTCGCGGCAAATATTATCGCTGCGAGTATCGCAACCGCGATTGTTATGGGCATTTTTTCACATCACCGGTTATATATAAAAACTATGTATATAAAAAGTTTTCCATTTCTGTTATAGAATCATCACTTCTGAAATCCCTCACCACTATAATATTATATTCCCCGTTAAGCACTTGCTTTAAGCATTTTAAATCACTTTTCAATTCTAACAACCTCTCTAAAAGAAAATCAGCGTCCCCGTCTTGGTCTCTCTTTAATTCTGTTTCTATTTTCTTGAGATACTCTAAGATATAAATGTAGTCCTGTGAGAGATAATCGGGCTTATCTATTGGCTCCCTGTTTTTTGTTTTTATTATCACTACTTCCTTCATTGCTCGCTCACTTCTATATTCCTCGCAATCATCTTAAAGACACGCCCATCCCATGTATGAAATTTCAGTAACCACTCTTTAAAAATAGTCCTCTCCGCCGTTATTTCCGAAAAGCCATCGCAACCGTATCTCGTGGTGAATTCTTCAATTATCTCCTCCTCAGTTTTTTCTTCCATACTTATCACCCATATGCTTATTTTACTTTTACTATATTAAAAAAGAAAAAAGAGAAAAAATAGGATGTGAGCAGAAAAAAAGTTGTCATCTCGTATCATCGATGCTTTCGGGGCGCAGTGATTATTGTGGTTGATAACATTTTGCCACCTCATATCATTGGTGTCACATCCTTAGGAAAGACCGAACTACATCTCCGCCGCTATCTCGTATCGTAGAACTACTATTGATATCCGCAAAAGAGCCGGTATAAAGAAGCCATCTCATATCATCGATCGCAGCAACCGTTATCTACAACTTGTTCACTCTATATTCTTTTCACACCACCCCCAAACCTCCTACCGAGGAGCTTAACTCCTTTCTAGATGATTTTTATCACGCTCTCATCCCTTTAATGGAGATTCGCCCCATTTTAGTTTTCTAAGAGTTTTTAGGTAGAGAGGATGCAATGTTTGATATGCTTTGATTTTCGCAATCTCGTAATCTATATTATATAGTTCACAAACTGACCTATTGTAAATGTCTATGATATTAATTATCGCTTTTAGGTTTTCATCGTCTGTTACATACGTCAGAGATATGTCTTTTGATGACGAAAGTAAGTAGGTTGCGTAATTTTCTAAGGAGGTGGTTTTCCGACCCGGGAGAACTGATAAGGTTTTAATTGAGGGAAAAGGATCTCTGGCTCTGTAAAGGATTTGGAATTCTGCGTCCGATACTGGAATTTCTTTTGTGGTGAATATTTCCGTTTCCCAAAACAACTGAGCATAGTACGCATCAAAATCTTCAAAGGATCGTCTCAGGTGGAAGGGGTAGAAATATAAGACCGGTTTTGTTTTTGGTATTATGTATTCTAGTGAGTAGATTAGAGTTATATAATTCATCTGGCGGTGGAAGAGGGAGTAGTAGCCATCTAAAGAGAAGCTTAGGAGCGGTTTTGGATATAATTTCCCTCGTATTCTCACGAATGTGAGTGCACCTTTAGATAAGATAGCATGTGATGCGTAAGAGAACTCCATGTTGCAAGAGTGCCCCTCCAAGTCCGACTTTATCCTCATTTTACTATTAAATAAATAATTGAGATAAAACTTAAAGTTTATTTAAAGTTTTTTACTGTTCATCCTGCCAGAGCTCCCCCCATCATACCCTCTCGCAGCATCTCCAATAATGACTTCTCCTTGTCTGACATGGGTTCAAGTTCATCCACAGGATGGTATCGCACTTCTTTTTTATCATCGTCCCATTCTACCGCATATTTCGGTTCAACTCTCTTCTTAACGCACTCATCGCAGACTATTGCGATTGCATAACCCGATATCCCGATGATAACGTTGCCCCATGTGTTATTCTCCCACTTCGCTTTTCGCTCCAGCATTATGCCATTAATGTGTTTGCTATTTTTTAGCGACTTACCGCATGCACAGCATTTTACATTCTCTCTTATCCATTCTTCCACATCCATTTTTCTTTTATCCCCCTAACCTCCTACCGAGGAGCTTGATTATTTTCATGATTTTCAAACTCATAAAACTCAAACTCAACATCACCGAGTGAATGCCCCCAATTCAAGCGCTTTTTGGTGATGTTGATATACTCCGGGTTGATTTCCACGCCAATACAATTTCTGTTAAGTTCTAAACATGCATGCATGGTTGTACCACTCCCAAGAAACGGGTCAAGGACAGTATCATTCGGATTTGAAAGTATTTTTATTAGCCTCTTTATCAATTCTAAGGGTTTTTGAGTTGAGTGATATTTATGGTCTTTTTTGAAATTGAACTGTGGTTTGGGGAACCTCCAAACGTCTATATTCTCGCCTTTCACAAAACTTGCATTAAATGTACTTGCTTTCCCTTTTGTTAGGTGAAAAATAAAATCAAATGTGTTGTGCCATCTTTTATTAGAGAACCCTTTGAGTATATTTGGATAGTGCCAGATGAGTATTTTATGAAGATTGAATTTTGTTTGTTGTATTATCTCGTCAAATGCGAACAGGTGTCTTTCACTCCAAAAAAGACAACACGAGGTGTTATCTTTCATGATTCTATACAATTCGTTAAGATATTTCGTGGTAAAACTTTTATAGGCGAGCATGTCTTCAAAACTATCCCAATCTTTCGCTTCTTTTTGGATTTTACTTACAGTGTTTAAGATGAAATAAGGCGGATCAGTAACCACTAAGTCCACACTCGCATCCGGCATTTTCGGTAAAACTTTCATGCAATCTCCCTGAATCAATGTGAGCTTTATTGCCATTTTCGCTTTCATGGCTTTTCAAACACCAACACCCACTCATAGTCCAGCAGATCCAAATTTTTGACCTTGGATCCGTGCTTCTTTTTGTAGAGTATTCTCCAGAAACTTTGCTGTGGCAGCTTAAAGAGCAAAACCTCCTTGAGAACGAATCCCGCAAGCTCACATAGCTTAATTGTATGCTCATGTAACTTCACGACTTTGAAGTTTCGCACAAATGGTTTTACTATAACAATCATTTTACCACCTTGCTTCAAAACAAGATGGCATTGCTCATATACAGTCAGCATGGCTGAGAGGTATGTCTCCTTGCGGAGGTTGCCGATGTTATCCTTTTTCTTTGCTTCTGTGTATGTATTATAATGCCTCTTCTCTCTCACTATTTCATCACCTCTTGGTGAATGATGCTTATCACCCATACTCTCCTCATAGGGAGGAGATGTCAGGCAACAGTCAATGCAATTGACATCATAAGGCAAATTGGAGATGTTATCCTTCCTATCGCTCAGAGGTCTGTCGTGTCTCAGATGAAGTCTCTCATCTCTGCCATACTGACCATCGTATCCTTTCTGTGCAATCCCCCCTCCTTTTTGCACCTGCCCGAAGGGGGGAGAAAAAATTACGGTATCAATATCTCTTACTGGCAGGTTATCTATCTGAGCGGGATTATCACTCAAAGCCCCTTTATTTCCGCCAATACACCTATCAAATACACCGGGGTATCTCTCGTTTATCGGTTTTCGGGACTTCTCGCCTTTTCCTCCCGATGTTCCTGCAAATGGGGGCGAGAAAATCACACTATCAACTTCGCCATGAGGTAGTTTCGCAATATTATTTCCCTCGCTATAAGCCCTTGTATGTTTTCTCTGTTCATCCAGTCGCCACTTATACCTTTCCGATGCATTATCCCCACTATCATGTCCTAACGAATACGGCGGTGAAAATAGGATGCTCCCCACATCTCCCATTGGTAAATTACCTATATTTTTCACATCACCGGAATATTCTCTTGCGGTTTTGCAGCTTATACCTATCTCTGATAGCCCGCATGTTCCCCCTTGTTTTGAAATTGAATTTCCATAAACAGGAGAAAACAGTACGCACCTGATCTCCTCCTTATGCTCTTTTAAGATGGTGCTGAGTTGTCTTGCATCACCGCAGATATGAATAGCCTTCCCGAACCTTGGATATATCGGCTTGCCACACTTCTCGCAAGTCTCTATCTTTATTGGGAACTTTTCTATGATCTCATCAGGATTCTTAACATCCATGGCTGGCTCGTAACTATCTTCGGTAGGATTACATTCGCACCATCCTGTAACAGGCGGTCTCTTCTTTAAAGCTCCTAAGAACCCCCTTATTTTCTCTTCGGTTATCTTTCTTGAACTTTCACACCAGTTGTGGAACTTTTCTTCTAACTCTACTCCGATGGCGTTTCTGCCCAAAAGCATACATAAAATCGTTGTTGTTCCGACGCCGTTCATAGGGTCAAGCACCACATCTCCGGGCTTTGTGTATCGCCTGATCAACTCTGCACATAGCTCCACGTGCATTTTCGCTGGGTGCGCGACACTGGAGCCATCGAAAAAAGTCTTAAACCTCCCGAACCCCGGTGCGGGCGGGAACTCCAATATTTCCTTTACTTCTATGCCGTCTACTTTGGTCATTTTTTCACGAGTTTTACAAAATCCTCAATCCTCAATATCACCAGCTCACTTTTTTCGTTTTTCACGTGTGTTACGAGGACGGGTATCTTCCTTTCTGCCTTTGCTTTTTTCGCAACATCCTTGAATAACCGATGGTGCAAGAAAGAAGCACGAAGTTTTATCTCGATAAACAATTGTGGAAACGCCGTCTTGATACAGTCCGCAGCCGTTCCGTGCTGGCTATTTCTACCGGACAATGGCGTACGCTTCCCCGAAAATTTCTCACACACACGCTGCTCCAACTTCTTCCATGTGCGTTTGTTTGTCATTTCTTGTTCAGATCCCTGCCAATCTCTTAATCTCTCTGAACCATCTTACTGTAGTTTCATACAACTGTTCACATATAATATGTTCCATCTCTCTATAATCATGTTCGTATTTCGCCTTTCTAATTAAATTTAGTATGTTTGCACTCTCTACTTCTCTTCCATAAATATCAGCTAACTCATCGGAGCCTGTTACATTTCGTATAAGGTCTTTAAAACTGTCTATAACCTTTGTATCTATGGTGCTCCATATGCTTTCCGCTTCCTCCCATATCTTTCCTTTTATTCTCTCTTTTTCTTCTTCTATTTTTCTCAATTCTTCTACTACCTCAAGTTCTATTAGTTCTTTTTCACGTGTTGTTAACCGATCTAGTTGCTTAACTAAATCGAAAAGACGAGGGAAGAGCTTCCTTGCGGTCGGATAAAAATAAAAAGCATCTATAAGGCAATCGTAGCTTTCCCATTCTTCAGCTGTAATGTAATAACGCCAGATCATCCGCAGCTCCTTAGCTTTTTCAGTAAATGCGTTGAAATCCAGTATTATTATCTTAACTGGCACAGATCTATCCTCCTAATCCTCCAATTTCAGTACCGTAGACATACCTCCCCATCACCATACTTTCAATTTCTCTAAACAACTCATTTATGCATACATGTAAGATATCATTCAACCAATCCGCCATCTCAATTTTTTCTTTTTTAATTTTTTTCATCTCTTCTATAACCGGTATCACCACTTCTCTTCTACAAACCTCTCTAATCTCGTCAGAGCCCGTCATATCATATATCAGATCTTCATAGCTGTTTATTATTATTTCTTCTAAATTATCTTTAAGTCTTTTTATTTCTCCCCGAGTTAGTTCTTGTATCCTTTTTAATTCTTCTTTTCTCTCTACTTCCTCTCCCCTTTCCGCTATTGATCCTAATGTCGGTGCTAGACCATACAAATAGGGGGACACTTTCTTCAAAAAATCTGGATGTTCATTAAAAGTGCGTATAAGATAGTCATAGTCTCCTATACTTAGAAAGGAAATAAAGTCGCCCCAAAAATCATGTAAGTCGTCTATTCTCTTATATATCGCATCGAGTTCCAGTATCAGGATTTTCATGTAGGACTCATCCCTCCCATCACCGTCCATTCAATTTCTTTGAACCATCTTATTATGATGTCGTATAACTCTCCACACACATCCGCCATGCCCCTATATTTGTGTCCGTGCTTTGCTTCTGAAAGAGTCTCCAATATCCCTGTTTCTGTTATCACCCCTCTATAAATCTCTCGAAGCTCGTCGGAGCCTGTTGTAAGAAGTATAAGGTCCTCGTAACTATCTACTACCTTTATATCTATAACATCCCGGAGATTCTTCATTTCTTTCTCAACTTGCTCTTTTATTCTTCTCAATTCTTCCTCCTCTTCCGGTTCCAATGTTCCTACCGCTAATCTATGAGCTTCTATTTCTGATGCTCGCCGCGCTAAATCAAATAAATAAGGAAAAGCTCTCCTCGCAATGCCTGGATATGAAGTAACAACTTCTAAAAACCTTTCAAGATCGTTATCTTCTATAGACTCGATACATTCGCGCCAGAACTTGTGCACTCTCCATGCCCCTGTATATAACGCATCGAAAGCCAATATCAAGATTTCCATAGGGCCTCTACCTCCACATCACCAACCTCTCGATTTCTCTAAATAAATGTATTATGCTAGTAGCTAAAATAAAACTTAATTTTTTCATTCTCTCGCGCTTGTTTTCATCTTTCAGTTCTCTCAGTTTTGGTATAATCGATTCTTCTACTTCTCTTCTATAAGCCTGTACAACTTCATCGGAATCTGTCGCATCATATAATGCATCTTCGTAACTGTCTATTATTATATCCTCTATATTGTTCCAGAGTCTTTCTACCTCCTCTTGGACTAGCGGTATCATTTTTCTAAATTCTTCTTCCTTCTCTATTTCGTCTTCTATTTTCAATATTGATTCTACCGTCGGCGCTATACCATATAAAAAGGGAGATACTTTTCTCAAAAAATCAGGATATTTAGAAATAATATCAAGAAAATAATGTCCATGTCCTAACAAAAGTGCATACTCCTTATACCCACGAGCTATATGTAGAACTTCTATTACAATAAGGAACTTCTCCCAAAACTTACGTAGCTCATCTATTCTCTTATATATAAGTTGTACCATCAAGACTTTTACCTTCAAAACTTATCCCCCCTCATCACCAATTTTTCAATTTCATGGAATAAAAGTGCTATGCTAATAGATAACATAAAACTTAATTTTTCCATTTTCTCGCGTTTAGTCATCTTGCGCTTATATTTGTCTTCCAGTTCTTTCAGTTCCGGTATAATCGATTCTTCTACTTCTCTCCTGTAAACCTGTACAAGTTCATCGGAATCAGTTGCATCACGCAATACATCTTCGTAACTGTTTATTATTATTTCTTTTATATCTCCCCAAAGTCTTTCTATCTCTTCTTGGACTAGCGGTATTATTCTCCTTAATTCTTCTTCCTTCTCTTTTTCGTCTTCCATCTCAAATATTGTCCCTAATGTCGGTGCTATGCCATATAAGCTGGGGGATACTATCTTTAGATATTCGAGAGTGGTCTCATAATAATAACAATATTTCCACAAAAAATGTACATACTCCTCATACTCACGAGATTTAAGTAGTTCTTCTATTGCAGGGAGAAACTCCTCCCAAAACTCATGCAACTCCGCCACTCTTTTATATATGAGATTCACCATCAAGACTTTTACCGCCAAAACTATCCTCCCCCCGTTACTAATTTTTCAATTTCTCTAAACCACTTCGTTGTGGATTCAAATAGGATTTTATTTAACCAACTTTCCCATCCAAATACTCCTATGAAATTTTCCATTTCTGTCATAATTGGCTCCACCACTTCCCTTCTATAAATCTCTCTAATCTCGTCAGAGCCCGTAATATCGTATATTAGATTTTCGTAGCTGTTTATTATTATTTCTTCTAGATTATCCAAAAGTTTGTTTTTTTCTCCTCGAGTTAGTTCATCTATTTTCCTTAATTCTTGTTTTTGCTCTTCTTCGTCTTCTATTGTCAATATAATAAATTCTAATGTTGGTGCTGAGCTATACAAATAGGGGGATATTTTCTTCAAATAATCTGGATATTTATGATAAAGCTCTACAAGACTGCTATACTGTGCCATAGTTAGATATAAAATAAGACCTCTCCAAAAATCATGTAGGTTGTCTATTCTCTCATATATTACATCGAGATCCAGTATCAAGATTTTTACCGCCAAAACTATCCTCCCCCCGTTACTAATTTTTCAATTTCTCTAAACCACTTCGTTGTGGATTCAAATAGGATATTATTCAACTTAATTCGCCATCCAAATACTCTTTTGATCTTTTCCATTTCTGTCATAATTGGCTCCACCACTTCCCTTCTATAAATCTCTCTAATCTCGTCAGAGCCCGTAATATCGTATATTAGATTTTCGTAGCTGTTTATTATTATTTCTTCTAGATTATCTTTAAGTCTTTTTATTTCTCCTTGAATTCGCTTATATATTCTTCTCAATTCTTCTTTCCATTCTTCGTCTTCCATTGTCAATATTGATTCTACCGTCGGCGCTAAACTATATAAATAAGGGGACACTTTCTTCAAAAAATCTGGATGTTTATGAAAAGTCTCTACGACATAGCCATACTCTGTCATAGTTAGAAAGGAAATAAAATCGTCCCAAAAGCCATGTAGATCTTCTATTCTCTCACATATTGTATCGAGTTCCAGTATCAGGATTTTTACAGGCATGGAACTGCTGTAATAATTTTCTTCTATTTACTGCGTTTCTTCACTTTACTAATTATATCACGCAACATTGCTTGCAGGTCGATTGTAACGAACCTGCTTTTCTTTTTCCCCCCTCGCTTCGCTATTATTAAATACGTTTCCTTCATTTCAGCCTCCTCCTATACTAGTATTTAATTCAAATATTTTAAAGTTTTATGTCGTACGAACGAACTCCTCAGCCACGATAAGCGCCAGAATAAAATTCCCATTCTCGTTTTCTATCTCCTCTATTCTCTCCTTCACTCTTTCGTACCTCTCTATTATCCTCTCTTTAATCTTCATCTCCTATCACCTCATATTTATAAAATCACTTATTCTTTTTATATCTAATAAACACCTCTTTTTTATTATCTCCTCGTATTCAGGATTCAATTCAAACAGGACACAGTTTCGTCCGAGTTTTTGTGCAACTTCACCGGTGGTGCCAGTACCCGCGAAAGGATCCAGAACCCAGTCACCCGGTCGGGATGACGCCAGTATCGGTTTCACAATTAACTCAGGCGGATATACGGCATAGTGCATTCCGTGAAAGCTCTTTGTAGGGCAAACGAATACATCCCTCGGATTCCTTAATATTGATTTCTGTTCTATCCCTTTATAACCATCTTTATACCAGCCATGCTGGATTCTCCCCCCCGTTATCTCCTTTAGTTTCTTCCACTTATTAGATTTTTCATTCTCCAACTTATCACCTGAAAACTCACCTGTCAGTGTCAGCTGTTTTGTCCCTCCATAGAGTGTGCACTCTATATCTCTCCAGAAATCCTCAAACGCTTTTGTTACGTGTTTCGGATAGCCGACAAGACTATCGGGATCCCGTAGTGCTTTTAATGTCTTTGTCTCTTTATTGTTATCGTATATAGCGTGTAAAAATCCTTTCTCCTTACGCATTGCGAATATAAAGCGTTTAAGTGTCGATTCAGCGATGGGTTCTTTTATCGCATCTATGTCAAAGTATGGGTCTGCACTCTTGCCGACATAGAGGATGGTCTCAGTTGCCCTTGCATATCTGTGTCGTACGCATTCGCATAGAGGATTCACTTTGACCCACCGAATTTCGTTGTATACCCAGTATCCACGGTTTTGTAGTTCTATGGCGAGTCGGCAAGGGAGAAGTGCTGCCTGTTTCGGCTTTCGCCATGTGCCTTTCTTTGCTTGTGCAGAGCCCAAATAAGCATCGCCAATGACGATATACCCCGCACCGTCTTTCTTTAACTTATACCGTATCAGCTCAAAAAGATCACCCAGTCTGGAAATATATTCCTCTGGCGTACTCTCATTCCCTATCTCTTTTGGTTTAAGTGGGCTGTCATCGGGAAGATATTTTCTCAGACTCCAGTATGGTGGTGAGCAACAGAACATCTGTATGGACTCGTCCTTCAGCGTTTTCACCAATTCAAAAGCATCGCCGATTCTAACAATAGGAGGGAGTACCTCCCCCTCCCCCACCTCAGGCGGTAGAAGTTCGCTCATGTCTCTATCACCGTTTGAGACAGCGAGTAGATCAGTCCTCTTTACCCTTCTCCAAATCCTGAAGTTCGTATATTATCCGCCGTTTCTCTCTGTCCACCAACACTTTAAATTTTGGTCTGGCTGGCGGCTCTATCCCGAGCATCTCCCGCGCTTCAGAAGGGACACTGATCATCATTGAAGTCGGAAAATTGCTTTTTTTACTCCTACATCCCCAATATATCCCTCTTCTCACATCCACTAGCTCTTCCATTTTTTATACACTCACCAAATATATAAAAAGTAATTATATATATTAAACTTCACTTATATATTTTTATATAAAATTTTTTCTTTTTCGCGCTGTTGCTTCTATCGTCACTGCATTTAGCTTCAGAAATTCCAAGACTTCCTTTTTACTCTTGCCATCCAACAGCATTTCATGTGCCTCGTTCCAGACAGACCATTTCCTCCCCGGTATAATTTGTGCCATCTCGAAGAACAATTTATCATCATCATCCGCCGTGGTGACAAATGCGCCGGGTCCCACATGTATCTGTGGTTTTTTGCCTGTAAATAAAAATATAAAAGCAGTTTCGGATAGATGCGAGCCTGCCGTTGCTTTGAACACTTCTATAATCCTGCCGTCATCGTCGATAAGCGAGAAAAATTTCGTCACTGCAAGGGTATGCTGTAGCTCACGCTCAATTTCGTAACAACTCACGAACATTTTTCTCTCCCCTCCTCTATTCAAACTCTATCATTTCGCCATAAGGTGGCGGGTTGCCGTGTTCACGCGGTACCAGCCATATGATATCGTATGGTGGTGCATCTTTGGGGATACCGGAAGCGAATAAATCGGTCATCCACACCATAATTTTGATATTCAGTTCTTCTTCCTCTATCTTCTCAAATACCTCGCTGAATACCGTACCGCCACCACCTTTTATATCCACTTTAAAATCGTTAAAGGCGTCAAGACTTTCAATAACCTTATATGTCTGTATTTTTGCATCAACTGCAAATGCGTGTATACGAAAACGCTTGAAACTACTGACAATACCCTGTAATTCAGAGATGAAATCTCTTAATTCTTCGCCTGTGATACTGCCACTGGTGTCCAAACCAATAGCCATTTCAATCCCTTCGCCATTTTCTATCGCTGGATAGTAGATTCCGTGTGTATATAACTTTTTCTGCGGTCGCATCCATGTATAGTCGTCATGTATCTTTTCACTGATATACATCCTCAGTAAATCCCGCCAGTTGAGCCTTGGTGAAATCAGTTCGTCCACACACCTTTTGAGTCCTGCGGGTAATGAGCCTTGCTGCTTTGCAACCTCCGCAGCCCTAACAATCCTCTCTCGCCATTTCTCCTCTATTTTCTTTTTTTCTGCTTCACTGAGCTTTTCTACTGCTCTCTCCCAGAGTTCGTGCTCATCTATTATAACACCGTCGAGTATATCGCCGTCTTTTATATCTTTTATGATATAAACTCCATCATCGATTTTCTCTGTTCTGATTCTTTCATAGATTTGTTCTGCACTCATTCCCGAGTATTCCTCACGGTACAGAGCTCTTTCTGGCAGTTTAAAACCCGCATCTACGAGTATAGGATTGATTGAAAGATCCGCTGCAATACTCCAGCGCATTCTTTCTCTGTTGCCTCTTCGCAGATGATGCAGAAACGCACAATGCAGAACCTCATGGGCGATAATTGTCTCCACTTCGTCGATGGGTGTGTCCTTTATCATTTCGGGATTATAGTACAGCCGCTCACCATCGGTACCGGCAGGGAATGGCATGCCCTTTAATTCCGCTGGTTTGAGATACGATGCAACCACACCAAAGAATGGCTGGCGTAGTATCAACCTCGTTCTCGCTCTCGTTATTATCTCTTTGCTATCTATTTCCATCTCTTCACCTCCTTCAATTCTGGATGAGCATTTTTGATATCAAAAGGTTCTTTATTTTTTCCTTCTCCTCCTCGTTATAGAGGGAAAGGAATGTTTGAACAGCATCATAAGGAACTTCCCCCATATCAATAAGGTAGTGCTTATCAAGGCGATGGATGTATCCATTGCCGATTATAGTTCCGATAGACATGCTCGTTCCATCTATCTTATAACACTCGACGTCTTTTCTCTTGAGCTTAAAGACATACCATTCCAAAGGTGTCTCTTTACCTTCTTTTATATCCAGCGTGATAATAGCCCCATTATCCACTTTTATTGCATCCAGTTCACCTTTGTAGTGTGTAAGAAAATCCACAATTTTCTTGAATGTATCGTGGCGTATGGTGATTACAACTCTTTTCTTAGATCCGGTATTCGGTATCGGCACATGTATCTCATTTGTGTATAAAGAGGTAAATAATGAGATATAGAACAGGTATCTCTCACCGTGAAAGACTATACTGCCAGTCTCTGTGATGCTCACTTCGTAGTTTTTTTCTTCCATACTATTTAATTTCACCTCCGAGAGAGGTAGTCAAGATTTGTGTTATTCAATCCTGAGGCAAACTCTTGGTCAGATTCGTTTATTCTTCTCTTTTCTTTATTCGGATTTTAATTTTCTCAACTTTTTTAAAGACATTCCTGAACCAGATTGTTGATTCACAGTCCCATCCGTATAGTGACAAAGGGCGGCTGAATCTCGTATCCACTTCACCTTTCTCGGTCAGCATAACTCCATCATAGTGTTTCGCAATCTCTTCCCAGTCCATTACCGTGAAACCGAGCTCTTTACTAATTCCGAATCTTTCGTAGAGGCGCGCGAGATCCGCATAGGAATCGATAACGTACACACGCGCATCATCTCTCGGAACAAGAAGAAAACAGTTAATATCTTCAAGCCACTGGGGCATCTCGTGAACACACCATTCAATCCAAGCACTCGGATATCGCTTCTCTGGAGTAAATGTGGATGTCCACAGTCCGCCTAGTGGCTTCACGAATTTTGTGTTCTTGACTGGCTCTATCTCTCCGAATTCTTCTTTTTCCGTGCAGAATAGCTGTGGTTTTATCATTTTCCATATCACCTCCTCCTATTTGACATTAATCACCCTTTTTTCTTGCTGTTGCGAGCTTTGTTACTATGATGTTTTTTATTTCTTCTTTTTTATCTGGGAAGGCTTTGAATATTGCATTGCGGATTTCGTTAATGGAGAGAAGTTCTAGTAACTGCTCTGTGCTTATACAATGCCCCTTTGAGAACCCTACTCTACCTTTTACAAAAGCTCTTACCTGTGACGGACGAAGTTGGCGCATTACAATATCAGATTTCTTTATTTTTACTGCAAAAAGTTTCAGCTGATAGATCGAATATCCATAAGGGGATCTTTGGGTATAATATTCACAATATACAATAGCCTTATTGTTGCTTAACCTCTTAAACCCTCTCTTCTCAATTTCTTCGCATAACTCGTAGTTTTCTATCGCCGCACTGCGGCAGGCTTGGCTCCTCTCCACCGGCTCCTCGATATCCTTGAGAAAATCGTCTAAGTTTCCACGCTCGATAGCGTATGCAAGTTGCGACAGCCAGTAGTTCTGCGAATATAGCCCTAAAGAGTTTACTTTGTATATCGCTTCTTTTAGTTTTCTGTTTTCTTCTTCTATTTTTTCCATTTCTTTCACCCGAATATCACATCACCAATGATTTTCACTGTTTCTTTATACTCTTGCGTGCCCATTATATTCTTGATATAGTCTGGGAATGCCATTGCATAGTCCTTTACACCAACTGTCACGAGCTCAGCACCAAACACCTCATTAACTTGACGTAGCCACTTGAAGAAACCTATTGACAGTTTCTTCTTCTTTTCGGACTTTTTTATTGCAGCGAGACATGATTGGATTGTGAAGTGTACGATGTCTATCTTATCAGATCCCGGCATCTCCACGCTTTCGCCTCTCAGTATCGCTTTTATATCGGGCAGTTCTTTCCGTAAATTTCTGAATGCAATGAATTCCGTTGCTACACCCTCGCCTATCGAGCCCGCTATATCCTCAAAACTGTCCAGCCCCACTTTTAGCAGTTTTGAAGTGCGTTCCCAACCTCGGGGTGAAGTCATCTTTGAGGTACGCTTCGGGTCGAATTTGTATAAATAGTCCGGTCTCGTCGATAGGAACGCTAAAATGTCTTCATGTATATCGTTCTTATATGCCCATTTCTTCCAGACACCGAAATCAGGCTCTATCGTATAATACTGAAAACGATCCTCAAGAGGTGCTTCCAGCCTATCACGTACCAAGGCACCATCTTCTCTTCGATTACCTGCACAAATAGGTAGCCACCCGTCTGGCAGACGGTATTCACCGATCTTTCTATCGAGAATCAGCTGTAAGCTGGCTTTCTGGATAAGTTCCGTTGATTGATTGAATTCGTCCAGGAACAGGAAGCCTTTACCTTTTATGGGCAGGAAATTCGGTGGTGTCCACTCCACTGATGCCTTATCAGAGAATATCATATCCTTTATCTCGCTTTCTGTCAGTTCTATAATGCCCATATTGTACATCTTTTGTAGAATTGCTGCGAGTAAAACTGTCTCTGAACTTCTACGAAATCTCGGCAGCCCACGCAAGTCTGAAGGGTCGAGTAGAGACAACCTTATGTCTATGCATTCTATGTTGAGTTCCTCGGCGACCTGTTTGATAGCTGAGCTTTTGCCGATCCCAGCACCACCCCATAGAAAGACTGGTATATTCGCCCTATAAATTTTCTTCAACCTTTCCTTAAACTCTTCAATATTCATTTCACACACCTCCTAACAGTTTTTTATTTTAAAAATGGACATCCGCAGGAACGAGCCAGATGTCCAAATCCTCATACCTCTTGTCATTCCATTTATTCATTACATTTTTCAGGTGTTGTCGTGACGTGATGCCCGCACCATCGTTGTCATAGAGATATATCCCAGGACCCTCACTGCGAGCGATGCAATCGAAATAGTGGCGTGCAATGTATATCGGATCAATTGCAAGTTCTTCTTTGCCAATCTTCTCCTCTTTTGTATTCTCCTCAAAAACCTCCTCGTCTGTATACGCATCAAGTAACCTCCGCACTATAGTGATATTATATTTGAATTCCTCCCATGTTAGATCCATTGTATCACTTATCCTTTTCATCACATCAGGGTGCAATGCATTCATCACAGCAGGAATATCGCCCCATCTATCTTTCGGTGAAAGGACTGTCTCATTGAATGTCACGAAATAGTCAAAAACGTGTCTTTCAACCAAGCTCCCAAATACGTTTTTCGCTTTTTCCAGTGCTTCTTCCTCGTTATGAGCATATACAATGGCATAAATTAGTGCGTGCATTCTTCTTCATCACCTCCTCTGTTTTTTAATACCCTCTTTTTCTTTCTTATCTTCTTCACTTTCCACCAATAATTCGGGAGTACTAGCCTGACTGCACATCCACTTTCTGTATCTCTTGCCTTCACGTTCGTAAACGAGCTTTTTTGCTTTCGCAATTGCTTCCTTCTCTGTATCAGCATCCAGTGAAACCACTAACTTCTTGTTGCTTGCGGGATGTAACTCCCAAACCGCCATTTTTATACCTCCTCACCTAAAAAATAAAATTAATACTGTTTCTTCAGTATGAAGACTGTCTGACTGTCTCCGTCGACTTCAATCTCTACATTAGGATCGTTTTCGTATTGAGCGATTTCTTCAGGAGTTATTTCGTTAAAAGGGACTTCCATTACCAAGATATTTAGTTTTTTCATCAGTTTCACTCCCTCCTTCACTTAGGTCTATCTGCGATGCAAGTAGGAATATAACAACTCCATCAATACCCACCCGAGCACTATACCCCAAAATAGCTCCACTGCATATACTACATATAAATATGCTTCATCCATTCCTACCACCTCCTAACTTCCTTCTTATCAGCCTGCTCGCTTCTCGTTTTGAAATATATTCGTCGTATTTTATCTTTAACCTATCCATGAGCGCTTTTTGCTTCTCTGTCGCACCATAAGATTTGATTTTGTCTCTTATTTCTGGATGTGTGTCCACATATTCTGTATATGCCTGATGGCTCAATTCGTCAGCAGCAGTGTTTTGTTCCCGCGGTACCCAAACGAACCGGATGTGTTTGATATTTTTAGTGAGCTCTTTAGCTCTTTTGAATAGTGGTATTATCCGCGGCGCCCTCACGGCATATATACCGTTCATCTGCCTGATAGTCAACTGACTATCTCCTTTTACGGTTACATGCACATGCTCGTCACAGAGTCCATTCTTGACCACAAACTCCAGAGCTTTCAGCATTGCCGTGTATTCCGCGACATTATTTGATGCGTAACTTGAAAACGGCTTACACGCTAATCCCTCTCCCTCTTTCAGTATTCCTCCGTTCCTATATATAACGAACCCGAAAGTGGCGATTCCACCGGGATTGACTGGTTCACATGCACCGTCAAAGTAAACCTCAATGTTTTCAATATTTTCTCCCATTTTCGTTGCATTTCACCTCCAAAAGAAAAAAATAAGGGAGATTAAAAGAGTTTCTCTATCTCCCCAAGCACATAGTCCAAGTCTTTCATTATAGTCTCTTTTATTTCAGCCACACGCATGTTCGTGATTCGCTTGAGTTCCTCGATCTGTCGGTTTATTCTTTCATCGCCTATGACGTTCAACCTCTCAAAACTGTCTATCAACTTGATCAGATTCTTTTTTGTCCGCGCTGTTGGCACCTCCGATTTTAACCTCTCAACATGTCTCAGAATCTCTTTGGACATCTGCGCGAGAATCGCATAGTATATCTGCTCGTACAGCTTGCCCTGTTTTATCACTTCTTCCCCGAGCGGGATCTCTATAAGCTTCGCATACAGCTCGGGGGAGATGTTTTTCATTTCTCTATCCGCTTCTTTCACGACTTCTCTAATCTCCGGCACTCTCTCCTCGGCTACGAGATTGAGCCCGTGGAAGTGCACGACGTCACTGTATGCGAGTCTCTTATATCTGTTCCTGACTGTTGCTATTTTCTCTCGCGTCTCCTTGTCATACCTCAGTCTGATTTCTCTTGTCCGCTCATCTATCACTTTTGTATCTTCCACAACCATGTCGTTGCTACAAACCATTTTCACTATATACAAAGTCGTTTCTTACCCACCTCCTAATATATACGCGGGGTTCATTGCCCCCGCCCCGCTCACAGCGATACACAAAAAATTAGGCTTGGGCAACTCCACTCTATGCAAATATCACGCACCAATCGACGCCGAAATCTGGCTCCTCCACGAGCTTCTGCTTCTTGAGCTCTTCTATAATGTCCTCAAAGGAGTAATCATCGAACCCGCTGTTTTCAAACTTCTTCACTATCTCTTCTGTCTTCTTCTGCAGTTCATACTCGCTCAACTCGCTGAAGAATGCAGTGTCCCAAAGTATCTCATTATCACTTGTATCCATAAATCTTGCAACTATAAGTCTTTTCCCCATCTATCATCACCTCCTTTCTCTTTCAGAGAGGGATAAAGCGCCTATGCCTCCTTTATTCTCTCTGGAAAAAGTTCCAAAGCTTTGTCCGGGTCGTATTCTGCCAGCCACTCAAACGCTTCGTCTTCTGTCATGACTCTTATAACTTCTCCTCCTGATGCACCTCCAGGATACTCATCTGCATATTTTGACATCGCTCCACCCTCGCCGTGCAGGAAATAACGTCCATTCTTTGTGCGGTACAGGGTCTCGCGCCACCACTGAAATTTCGTTCTGTCTGAGAATGGCTCGTACGTGCTTATCGCCTCTGCTTTCTCTGTATCGTAGAGCAAACCTTCTACGATCCTTTTCATTTTCCATATCACCCCCTAACGTCTTTTTTTCTCCACGCTCCCGTCCCGAAACGAAACGAGGCGGGAGCTTTGTGGGAAAAAAGTTAAAAAATTAAACCTCTACAAAAACTATTTATCTATCCCTAAAAATCGGGAATAATACTCTTTTCTATCTCCGCTCTAACCGTTTTTTCGATTTCTTTACGCTTGATATTGCTCTTTCTCATCAATTCCTCACGTTGTTTCATCAATGCCTGCAATCTATTCTCCAGTTCCTCCAATCTGTCTTCTCGCTTCATGATTTCTGCTGCGATCTTATCGCCATTATTTTCAACCGCGGTGCTTATGAGCTCCTCGAGACTTTTCTTCTGTGCACATAGCCCCCGATATTCCGGCGAGGTAGCATATAGAATGGTATGAATCGTATCGTGCAACTTTGCTGACAGTTTTTGTCTCTCCTTGAGTATCGCATAATAATCATGCCGTATCAGTTTTAGGTTGCCGTGTTTGTAATAGAGTTTATTATGCATCATCTCAATATCCGCCTCAGTTTCTATGAGAGAGTCTACTGCGACTGGAACCACCACCTTTTCTGGGTGTTTTTTGATATCTTCGATCCCTACTATTGCCTCTTCGATCTTGAGATGTGTTAGCCTGATTGCATCCTCCACTTTTTCTAATTCACACAGTATATCACTCATGAGCAGTCTATCTTCTACTTTGCTCTTAATTGTATTTTCTATTAACTCTACCTCATCACTGAAAAAACACTGATGTAACGTGACACACGGGATATTCTCATAAAGAGAAAAATTAACCGTTTCTTCTGTTATCTCATTTTCAATCCGTGTCTTATCAAGCTCTGTGTTTAGTGCTTTTATGAAAGTTTTCCATGTCTTGAATATAATATGCATGATCTCACCGTTCTCTGCCAGATATGCGTGATACCTCTTGTTTACATTTATCCATCCCCTTTTCCACGATCTTCGCGCTTGCCTCTCAAAGATGAACAGCGGAAGATACCTGTCATCAAATTCATCCTGTGCGGGCATCTCTCTGTGAACTCTCGCTGAAATAACAACATGTTCAGTTTCTTGGAACCGGGGGTAGTCTTCGTAGTCATCCTCATCAGAGAAAAAGTACTCAATTGTTACCGTATCTTCTCACCTCCTAAAATTTTTTATTGATATTTTTGAAGAATTCGTCGAGAGAGCCGAATTCATCTTTTATCACCGATAAACCTTCAACTGGACCGAGCTTTCTTGTTATCACTCCCCGTAAACTTGTTTTACCTTCTTTTTCTATCACCGTATCAACTATAAGCTCAACGAAACTGCGTATAGTTATGCCGTTAACAAAGCTCGTGGCTATACAAAACTTTTTGTCATCAGTGGTAAGAACTGAAAAACTCTCCGGGATGATTCTCAAGATAGGTCTTGTTCTACCTATTCTACAGGTTATCTGTTCGGGATTTTTTCTTACAACAAATCCGTGTATTACTTGCATCCCTAGAACACTGAGCTTTTGTAGATCCCTCTTGAATTTCCACAGTTTTATTGTGTACTGCCCATCGGCTTTTTCCTCTATTTTCCTCGCCTCTATGAACCCTGGCGGTTTGAAATTTGGTGGGACAAGGACATTGTAAATCGTACCCCTCTGAACAAAGCCTGTAATAGTCTTGTTATTATGGCGTTCTCTCATCCATGCAAGAAAGCGTAGGGTAGTATCATCCTCGTAAAAATATTTCGTTACTTTCATTTCATTTCCACCTCTAAAAATAGGAATGACAGAAAGAAAAGAACCACTGACATCGCGGGCATATAAATGCCATATCACCATTAACAATAATAGTTGCCCACCCTTTCTTTTCCGCAAGCTCAATTGGGGATTCTCGCAAAATCTCTGTGTCTATTGTCCTATCGCAAAAGAAACACCGAATTACGGCTTTAGGAGACATTCAGAAACACCTCCCTCGCCGCGTCGAAGAAATCCTCAAACTCAACTATCTTATCACTGAACTTTTTGAGTGTATGCGTGCCACCACCGATCTGAACCGATATAATCTTCGTGCCGGTTTTATCTTTGAGATCATTGAGGTCGTATTCAAGCATCTCTGATATTCCTGCTTCACCGTCTGTTATAAATAATATATCCGCTTTCCTCATACCTCCCTTCATTATCGTACCTATTGCGTATGCAAGCGGATCCTCAAAGTTGGTCCCTCCACCATAATTCGCCTCTGCAATCTCTATGATGTCTTGTATATCGGGCGTGTGATTGCGTTCAAAATCCTTGACCATCTTCACCGTCTCACTGAACATAATGAGTTCGTATGCCCGTTTTTCTTTTACTGCGAGCTCCAGTGTGGCAAGTGCCACAGCCTTTGCCCATATCTCTTTTTCACCGCTCATGCTGCCCGATAAGTCGAGACACACTATAATCGGTCCTTTGCCTTTTTCTTCCCGCTCCCGTAGTGCATACTGGAGTAACTGCTTTTCAGTGAATCTACGCAAGAAATCAATCTTCAATGCGGGATGCGATAACTTTACCATCTCTGATGGTATTACTCGGTTAAGGTTATCACCGGTCTCAATACTAAATACCTCACTGCTCTGCTGCTTGATTCGCTCACGTCGCGAAGCGACCATCAATCTCTTCATCCTGCCGAGTTCCCTGACAAGCTTAAATAGTTTCTGTGAATTTATCAATCTTTCTGCGAGTTTCATACGCTCCTCTGGCGGGACTTTCTTGAGACTGCTTGCCTCCGAACCCCACGATAGTGCATTCATCGAGTGGTTCATCTCCGCTGTCTTCTCGGCTGATTTATGCAATGCCTGCGAAACTGCAGCTTGAGGGACAGATTGTTTGAGTTGTTGCACTGACTGCCGTATCTGGTTCTGTATCTCTGTTATTGTACGCTGTGCCTGTTGCACTTGCTCCTGGTCACCCGATTGCTGTGCATGTGATAACTGCCGAATTGCTTTTGTGAGTTCATCCTGTCGATCCCGTAACTCAGTGATTTTATCTTTAATCTCCGGTTGTCTCTTCTCAAGTTCTTTTATGAGCTCATCAGCGAACGAGACAGTTGCGACAGCACTGTTAACTTCGTCAAGTTGAGTTATTGCTCTTAATCTCTTATACAGCTCTGTTCGCATCGCCTTTCCGAGAATTTCTTTGTTTATCAAAAAATCCTCTCGAATTTCTGGATCATCAAAAAACTTTGGCGAATACTTGTAAAAGCTGTTGAAAGTATCAAATAACAAATTCTTGAGCGTGGGGAAGTCACCCTGTTCCGCCTTCTGTAAACTCTCACTGTTCTCTTTGATATCACAGTAAGTCATCTTATCGAAAGCATCATGGATGATAGTCTGCTTGCTTAGTTCACGGGACCGAAGCAGGTTTTTGATACTGAAAGTTTTCATTTTTCACCTGTCACTTATACTATGCAAGCTTGAGCACACTCTGAGCAATATACTCTTTCAAAGCTTCTGCCTCTTTCCTTACTCGCTCGAGCTCTGTTACACTCTTATGAGCTTTTTTTGCCTCTCTAATTAAATCATCGAGGTTGCTGATTATCTTCGCAGTTTTGTTGTATATCTCTATTACCTCCTGTGAGATCTCTGTATACTTTGAAACTTCCTTTTTGAGATCTCTGAGTATCGCTGAAAGTTCAGCAGCTTTCTGTGCAAATGGATTTGACACTGCAAGAACAACATTCTTAACTGTCGGTATCTCTTTGGGATCAGTCCAGAAGACATACTGAAGGATTGACAGATCGTCGCCGATTGCCTTCTTCCTCCCGTTCAGGAAGGCAAAAGCTTTTATCACGCTCACTGACTGCTTCAACCGCCTATCGCTGATGATTACTCCTTCCTTCTCCAGATCTCTTTTAATATGGAGAAGATCTGTTATTATCCCTGAGATGTCAACGTTCATCGCATCATTCTGCATCTTCTCTACCTCGTCGAATGTTACTGTAATCTTTGGTTCATACTCGTTCTGCAAAAGCAACAGCTTTTGCAGGTTCTGATAGTCACTGATAGGTTGTAGCACTTTCCTGAGAAGAAGTCGATCATACAGCGCCTGAAGCCCCTCTTCCTCTTCCGGGAGTTCGTTCGACGCCCCGAAGAGGCTGATAAGTGGGACTTCGACTGGTTGGGTGTTGTTGTGGTATATGCGTTCGTTGATAATGCTGAGCAGGCTGTTCAGAATCGCCGAATTCGCTTTGAAGATTTCATCAATGAACACGATATGGCTCTCGGGCATTTTGCCCGCAGTGTTCCTCTGGTATATCCCTTCTTCGAGTTTCTTCAGATCTAGAGGACCGAAAATCTCTTCGGGGGTGCTGAACTTCGTCAGCAACCATTCAAAATACTGTGCCCCTTCTATGTGCGATGCGACTGCACGGCAGAGCATTGACTTGCCCGTTCCTGGCGGACCGAGCAGCAGACAGTGCTGACGGCTGAGGATCGCTGTAATCAACATGTCCACCTCCTCTTCGCGCTCAATGAAATGGCTATTGAGCTCTTTTCTAATCTTCTCAATTTTTTCCATTTTTCACCTCCTTTTTCTCCACGCTCCCGTCCCTTGCGAGGCGAGAGCTTTATGGGAAAAAAGGAAAAATAGCAAAAATTTCAATAATATATATTTCAATAGTGTTCACTACTCGTTCAAACGACTCTCTATCTTATTTAATCGTCGGAGTAGTACCGTTTTCTCCCGGTACAACTCAATTATCTCCGGATCCACTCGCGGTTTGCATTTCAGCGATCTTATCGTTGCTTCAATATCACCGCCATAGCAACGCAATCCAAACCTGAATTGCTCGCACTTGTCGCAACGATTTACGAATCTCAGTGGCGATATGCATAGCGTCGGGTTGTCAGTTAAGATATCTTTCAGACTAACAACTGTCGTCCTCATCTTCTATCAGTTTGAACTCTCGCCATCCTTCACCTACAAACCTCCCATGCAACTCATGTTCAATGACACGGCAGACATCATCGGAAATATCTTTAAACTCCCCTTCTCGGCACTTTTCATATATCTGTGATGCCGGCACCGGGGAATCTGGCAGATCAGAATCCTCTGCATAATCTCCTACAATTACTATTCGATCACCTGCCCACCGGCCGATGGTTCTCCTTGCGATGTCAGGATACAAAGTGCTTTCTTTTACTTCGTGTGTGTCTTTGTCAAATAGCATATACCCCTCCGGCATTGGTCCGGGTGTGGTGTTATGTTCGGGGAATTCTCGTTCCGGTCCGTGCCAGTTCACATCGATGTCAAAGTCTCCACCACCGCGCTGCTCCCGCTCCGCTGCAAGGAGAACAATCAACGCTGCACCTGTGCCCGGGTGATTTGCAAGTTGCTCCCATAGTTTCAGCCCCGCACCTAACTTGTTTGGGTCAATGAACTCTTTTTTGTCTAGATTAACGACAAGCCAGTATTGCCCCATTTTTTCCATATCACCTCCTAACGTCTTTTTTTTTTCTCCACGCTCTCGTCCCGAAACGAGGCGAGAGCTTTATGGGAAAATTAGAGATACGGGCATGAATACATCTTCTCCGTTTTCAATTCACGGATATTCAAAATATCCGCAACTTCATGCAACTTCAGGAGAACTTTATCGGAAAATGAGCAGCCCGTTACCGTACCATCGCTATTGATGTTCATAGTGTCTATCCCGTAATGGCATGGTGAGTTCCAGTCTCTATATCTCCGCTCGGATAGGATCTTGTATGTTGTATCGTCAACGTAAAAATGCTTATATTTATGTGAGAGATAGAGATAACAATCCTTATAATTCAGGATCGGGATATGGTATTTTACTCTCTTCGGATACAGCACAAATACTCTTTCAGCTTCCATGAAGAACAAATCAACAAGTTTTATGAATTTTAGTGGTGGATTGAAAGTATCTCTATCTATGAGAAAATTCACACCCAATCGTATACCATTCTCTCGCAATTTATGTAATGTAAGCATAAAATCCACTAAACTACGCCATTTCTCTCTATCATACGATACTGACACCATTGTTAGGTGTTTTGAATATCTAATAATCCTTTCAGGTAAACTTCCGTTTGTCGTGATGTTACAGATAAGACCATAATCATCACACCTTCTTGAGAATTCTTCAACGAATTCAGGACATGCATAATAAAGTTCACCTCCACCAATTGCAACCTGCTCGGTTACTTCGGCGAGGTAGGGTACCATACCATAAAAAAATGAAAAAGGGAAATTTTTCCCCTCATTCTTCCTGTCTCTGCGGTAGCAGAATGAGCAGCTCTTGTTGCACCTGTCTGTTACGTGTAAGGTGACAACTCTTCGTTTCATTCTTCACCGAGCCATAACTTTTCATCAAATTTTCTCAGCTCTTCCTCACTCAACAGCCCCATCTTGAACTCCATGAACGCTTCTATAACTCTTTCGACATATTCAAAATGAGCACCGCCACCGATGTTATCAACGGGTTGGTATCTATCGTCAGCTGATAATTTATCAATGATACTTTCACCGAGAATCAGTGAATTCACAAATTCCTCCTTGTCCATATTCTCGATCTCATCTTTATGTTCAAGCAGCGAATCAACGAGACCATTTGGATATGTGTCTGTCCATACAGAGAACTCTATGCCATCTAACTGAAAGACCGCCTCGCTGCACGAGGGATTTAGTATTATCTCTTCTTTCCTTTTCATTTTTATTCCCTCCTTCATACTATTTCTTTCCTTATGTTCCTCGCAATGTTCTCTATCGTGCCTTTTACTTTCTCTGGTAATTCGTCCGCACTGTATATTCGTATAATATGCTTACTGCCATGCGACCGCAGCCTTGAACCAATGATTACCTCAATTGTTTCTACCCCATCATTGTTCATATCTTCTATCACCCAATCGCCGTGCCTTGAATACCAGTCACCGTCAGTTATGCATATGTTTATCAGGTTCGGGATTCCGCTATTCCTCATCCTCTTCAGTTCTATGAATGCTTCTTCCAAGCACTCTCCTGGATCAGTTCCACCACTGAGCATTTGCACATCAGTACCCATCTTCTCATTCCACTTCTTCAGATAGATGTATGTTCCATCGCTATACTCCGTCACCGCCACCTTTGAACCGAGTTCTTCCAGCGCATGCGATAGCATCCACGCACAATCTATTGCATGCCTGAATTTTTCACCGTCCATACTGCCACTGCCGTCAACTTCTATACATAACGCTATCCTCAACTTGTCAACTCTCGAAGGTTTGTACTTCTTGAATATTCTCGTATTCCCGTTTTTCATTGCACACATTACCGCTCTCATATCAAACCTCCCTGTTTTCTGCCTTCTGACATAACTCTCCGACAGTCCTGATTTTAGGATTTTCAGGTATCTCTTCAGTTTATCTTTTAGCTCCTTTCTCTCTGTCACCAGCACATCCTTCGATGCACCAGCCTGATCTCCCGCGGTGACACCGATAATCTCCATATCTCTCTGTATTTCACGTTGTAGATCTCTATCAATCTCCTCAGCAGTTCGTTCGAGTATCTCCTGTATTTTGCTCCTGACGTCTTGCCCCCCTTCTTCTTGTCCTTCCCCTTCTTCTTGTCCTTCCCCTTCTTCTCGCTCTTCTTTTCCTTCTCGCTTCTTCTCTCCTTCCCCGCTTCCTTCGTCCCCCTGTTCTTCCTGCTCTTCTTCTATACCCTTATTTCCGCCTTTCTCGCCTTTTTCTTTCTTCCTTTCCTTCTCTATCAGTTTTGCAATCTTTTTCTTATCGCCAGCCAGTCTCGCGCTTTTTTGAAGGTTCATTTCTGGGTCGTATGGCATGTGACAATTACTGATCTGGTTGTAGTAATTGAGATCTTCTGTTTTGAGAATAGCGGTGAGTGCCTTGACTATGTCTATGAGCTCCTTGTATGTTTTAGCGGTTAAATAGCGATCAATCAGTTCCTCAATCAGAGATATTTCTCGTTCGGTATATCCCTCTTGTTCAATAGCAAGCTTGCGATATAAGCTTATGAGTTCTTTTGGCAAAAAGAAACGGCGACCATAGACATTTACATACCGTAACCCGTGTGATAGCCTGATGACATTATTTGCGAAATACCTGTACGCGTTGGGGAATTTTTGAATGAAGAGCAGCTCAATACGCTGATCCTCCAGCATATTCGCAACTTTTCGTTCGTTTTCATCCAACATAACACGGCCGAAGGCGGGTGAGTACAAAATGTGTGATACTTCATGATAGTTAAGCCCTTTTAATAACTTGAGATATTCACTGTATAGCTCGGGATCCTCGGTGAGAGAGAGCGTATCTGCTTGTATATCCACCTTATCTCGCATTTCTATTCCATGTGAACTCTCCGGTGGGTGACTCATCACCCTCCCAGCGACAAACTGTCTTTTTATTATCTGCTCTATTAGCTTACTATTTAGCAATACCACATGCCTGCGAGTTCTGCCAACTTGTGCCGTTTCTGTATACGCTACGTCTTCGCCGTCCGTTTCTATATAAACGGGGATTTTCTTCGCTGTGATTATATGGTTAAGCCGTTCCAAGAATCTCTTTTCTTGTTGACGGTAAAACCGATCAAACTCCTTTTTACTCATTTCTAGCTTCTTCGCTCTTGGTGATGTATTTGAGGTTCAGGATCTCCCTAACTATCCTCCGCTCGTCAATGTGAAACTTCTGGACAAACATTTCCCTTGCAAGACGCAGACCGAATAGTTCACAATTCTCTTTGAACTGCACGAGACTTCTTGTACTCACTGGTGTGCGTATCTCATCATCCCTCTCCCTCAGCATTTTCGCTATCTCAAGCAAATCATCGGTCAATTCTAGCTTCTTCTCAACATCCCTGCTATAATCGTATTCCAAAACGATCTGAAATCTATCTCTCAGTGCCTCGTTCAGCATCTTTGTTCCTTCGTATAGATTCTCCGGATTCATCGTTGCGACGAACCAGAAATCGTCACACGCTGTTACGACTTCACCGTCTTTCTGTGTAAGCACTACTTTTCGTTCGTCATCAAGGATCGAATTTAGAACGAAAAGTATCTCTGTCGGTGCAGCATTGATTTCATCTGCAACGAATATCCCGCCATATCTCATCATCCTCACCAGCACACCGTCACTCCACACGAACTTGCCATCCTTATATATCCACTGCCCGACTAGATCCTCTACTGTCGTTCCACCATTGAGGTTCACCCGCATGTATGGAACTCGGAGTTTTCGAGCTAACCATCGTATTGCCATGGTCTTTCCACTACCCGTAGGTCCCTCCAAAAGTGTATTCTTTCGGTGCTTATACGCAGTCAAAAGTATCTCTACATCGCTTTTGCCTGCGATTTTTCTTGGGATATATTTCTCCTCATCGCCGTGCGGCACCAAATCCGCCACTTGCTGTATGCTGTTACTATCCCCTTTTGCTACCCTGCTGTCCTCATCACCTATCTCTGTCTTCTTCACTTCTTCTTTCACTTCTGTGATTTCACTCCTTCTCTCTTCGGTCTCTCTCTTCGGCATGTCGGCCGAATCGAGAAATATCACTTCTAAGTCATCTCCCATTTTTTTCACCTCCTTTTTCTCCACGCTCCCGTCCCGAAACGAAACGAGGCGGGAGCTTTGTGGGAAAAATACTATTTTTGTGAACGTTTGAGAAAATAATAGATGGTGCTGACATGCCTGTTCAGCTCACTGGCAATCGCCGTTAAGCTGGCACCGGCAAGTCGCATCTGTATTATTCGCTGTTTTTCTTCATCCGTGAGTGGTTTATAACTGTGTCCGCCTAAACGTCGAACTTCCTCGTGCTTCTTCTGTTTCCTGAACATGCAGGCGTAGAAAAAACGCAACGCTTGGTATTGTTCTTCTGCGTCGAGTGCACATCTAATAATTAGTCCAAGTGGTGCTCGTTTTGCACCACTATGCACCGCCCCCGCCAGCTGGGTTGCAAGTTTGTGCGAAAAACTGGCTTTGCTGTGTATTGTATGGAATTGCATTATTCATCCACCTCTACAAACTCCATGAATGCTCCAATTGTAATAAGCAGAAAACCGAGAATAAGCCTCGCTGTCAGTGACCAACTAAACCCCTGCGCATTCAATGTTTCTTCTATAAGTGCACCCATCCACCAAAGAAAACCCGTCAGCTCAAGTAGCCTGCCCAATATACGCGTTACTAATTGTTTCTGTGACCAACTAAACCCCTGTGCATTTATCCACCAAAGAAAACCCGTCAGCTCAGGCAGCTTACTCACTACACGCGTTACAATTCTTTTCATTCATATCACCTCCTAACGTCCTTTTTTTTTCTCCACGCTTCCGTCCCTTGCGAGAAGAGGCGGAAGCTTTATGGGAAAAAATTAAAGAAGAGGGATCACTCACCGTCGAGCTGTAGATACCGCCACTCTCCCGACTCTCTAAACCCGTCAAGAATGCCCATGACAAAAGTGTACTTGCAGCCCCATGACACCTTAGTGAGGTACTCGAAAGGAAGATACACAAAAATCTTCTTTGTAGTACCTTCCTTCCACATCCACGCCCTATACCTGAACCCCCAAGGCGTGGATATCGTTAGAAACTGGGGCTCTGTCTTCTCTCTCCGGTTTATTGCATCTACGATACTTTGCATGTCTGCAAGAGTAGCCCCGCGGAGAGCAATCGCAAGCTCATCCTCTTCTCTCGCACTATCCAGTTCCCCAAAATTGAGGAACTGGACGATTTTCTTGTAGAACTCCTTTTCGTCCATTCCTTTCACCTCCCATTTCTTTTTTATTTGTCCCGTCTTCACACTTACCCTTCTTTTGCGGGATAGACAGAGAACTTATCTATCCTGCAAATCTTTTCTTTTACTGTTGCGCGCGGCTTCGTGAGTACTACCATCTTCACCCGTCCCGGGAACGCTTGAGCGGAGATAGCGCTCCCGAGGACAAGAATGTCATTGCCGTATTTCCGCTCAATCTCCTTCAATTCAGCTGATCCCTTCTCCGTCGGTACCGATCTGATCTCATAAACGAAATCAGACACTTTTTTTTCTAGTATTTTCGCTTGTAAGAGATATCCGGACGGTTCCACAACGGAACCGTCCTCAAACCGCAGCTCGTGCGGCGTGCAGTTTATTACCCGCACGCCGTTTTTCAATTTTTTAACTTTTTCTTCGCTCATTCTCTTTCACCTCCTAACTTTTTATGATGGACAGCATGGGAGTTGCACCCATACTGTCTTGCGTACAGCTATTTTCCACTCCTCATTTTCTCAGACGGTATGCTGCACACTACCGCTTCATAGAATCGGAGTGAAAACCACGCTACCTGGGTGTGGATGTCTCAGTAGCGCCCTTTCGTATAAAACTACTCAGGCGACTTCATCATATAATTCTTTACTAATAACCCACAAGGTGCAAGTCGCACCTAAAAAACTTGTGGGCTATCCACACCCTTTTTCCCGACAGCGTGCCACTTCCACTCTAACGCTGTCGGGACGTAAGCACTTCGCTGCTCTTTGTGATCCTTGTTATCACTGACCATCACTGATCCTTTTTACCGATTTAAACCGAAAAATCACAGGATCGCAAAGAGCAGTCGCTTATTAATGGAAGCGGACTGCCACTCACTCCCCGAGCTCGGCATTCACCCTCGGGAAGTTCACAGTTGAACATCACATGGACACACGGCCCCTCGTTCAGTCATCGAGACCGTGTGCCCGTCCCATTCGGGCACTACGCACAAGTGGGGAGTTGCACCCCATTAGACCGACTACCGGCTTGCGCTCACCTATACGAAAAACTTACTTATACGAAATGAACATGATTTTTCCTTTTGTTCGCTGGTATTTAATGACGAAGTAACCTTTTGTTCTCACCACTTTGCGGGCGACATCCCGCAAATCGGCGAGAAGTTTATTACGATTATCATACCCGAACATCGTCATCATTTCGTATAGTGATATAGTATATCGCCAATAGGTGCGATTTTTGTTAATCGCACCTAAATAGCGATAAAAATTGTAAATCTTTATCTTCTTATCGCTTTTAAAACTAAAATTATTATCGCTACTTTTAACGATAATCGGTTTTAACATTTTATCCATTTTTATCGCCCCCCTCGCCGTTTTGCCGTTTTTTATCACTTTATAAAACTTTCAAATAGAGAAAAAAAGAGAAAAAAGAGAAAAAAAAGAAAAAAGGTTTTATCCCTTATTTTAGATAAAACCCTATCTCCCCCTTCTTTTCTCTAATAGTAGTCCGTATATCACCGATACCGTGCTTAAACCCTAGCTCCTGTATTTTTTTACGGAGCGCGCCCAGGTTCGGTTTATCTCCGATATATACCGCTTTTAAAAAGGGTTCGAGTGGATACCCCGCTATTTTGCCGTTTTTACTCGCTTTTAAAGCCTTTTTTACTAGGTCTATTAATACATCTTCTTTATATCTGCCTCCGCTCCTGGTATCGCTTATTTCTATTACTTCCATCACTTCCATCTGCCTTATCA
>Ga0190308_1000021_pt1 | contig 61747 bp, 63 predicted proteins | sample 48700756_MG_FD_165050 | JGI IMG/M metagenome (GOLD analysis project Ga0190308, IMG submission 165050) | Hydrothermal vent sediment bacterial communities from Southern Trench, Guaymas Basin, Mexico - 4870-07-5-6_MG | ecosystem: Environmental > Aquatic > Marine > Hydrothermal vents > Sediment ...
ACTCTCCATTTTCATTGGACATTACCGATGTTCTGAAGGATGTACCATCAGGTTTTACTATTACTATTATAACCTCGGCTTTATGTGGGGGCTCTATTTTTCCAGTTATATTAACTCTACTCTCTACCTCGGGTAATGCAGGTATTATATCGATCGTTATTTCACTCTTCTCCTTAGAGGGAGGAGATGGAGGCGGGGGCGAAGGAGGAGGAGATGGAGGAGGAGCTTCAGGCTTTTTAAGCGTTAGATTTACCATCTTCCCCAGTTCTCCTGGTTTTGCTTTAAAGCTCTTACTCGCCTCATAATCCCCTTTCTTAGCTTTTACCGTTATAGTCTGTTCTTTAGTTATAGTTATCGTAATTTGGTACTTACCATCACTACCAGTAGTATCTGAGTCGGTTGCTTCCTCGCAGGTCACTGTGACCGTAGCCCCTTCTGCTGGTGTGGTACCGTCAGGCATGTATACATAGCCGTAAACTGTATATGGAAGGCCCTGGGCTATGATTTTGTACTGTTCCACTATTATTGATGTTAATACGAGTAAGGCTATAAATATGGATAGACTTTCCTTAATTATCTTCATGGTTTTGCCCATTCTTTATTCTCATTCATATATATAAGTACTACTTCTCCTCTTCTCAGCTTAAAATTGTAATCTTCAGAGCTGAATTCTGGTATATAGACGATGTACTTCTTTTCTTCTGAATTCCACTTAGCTAATAACTTGCACTCTTTACCCACGGATTGGGCAATCTCCTTGGCGGTAATCTCTTCTCTATCCCATCCTACCAGATTCCAACCCTTCTTAAGCTCAATACTATCTATCTTAATAAAGGTCCCATTTAATTCTATTGAAAATTCTTCATTAGCATATATGAAGTATCCGTATTCAGGTTTAATTTGGAAATTATATTCCTCAGAACTGAAGCCCGGAATATATGTCATGAACTTTTGTTTACTGGAATCCCACATAGCTATCAACTTGCAACCATCACCGAGGTAGTTGGCTAGGTCTTTTGCAGTATACTGATCTCCTAGAGAGATAGGTATGGATATTAAATTCCAACCCTTTTTAATCTCTAATACCAGGCTATTGAAATCCTCCTCTAGTGTCTTAAAGTTCATCTCAGGACTCTGAGCCGTCTCTCCCTTCGTACTCGAAACTACAACGAAGTAGTAGGTGGTATTGGCCTCTAGGTTATCTAGTCTTATACTATGGTGTTTGGTTAATGTAGGGTCGTACTTCTGATATTCATACTTTCCTGATATCTTTCCATACTTTACTAGGGAATCGGCTTCTTTATTAGTTTGCCATGATATTATCGCTGAAGTCTTACTCACGTGTACCTCTACTAGAAAGACCGTTAGAGGTGGTTCTACTCCTCCGATTGGTAGAATTACGTGTCCACTAGATGTATACAAGTACTTGTCTCCAGCAACTATATCGTTAGAGGATATAGTATACAATTCGTCTACTATCTTCATCTCTTTAGGATTAGATATATTGACTGCATAGAATCCCCAGACTGCTACTCTATTAATGGTATATGCTATATTTCCAAGAACTGCAAGAGCGGATCCACCAGCTTTTACAGATCCTATTATCTTGGGGTTTTTCACGTCTGATAGGTCAACTGCATAGAGATGACCTGCTTCACTTGATACAAAGGCAATATTACCCACTACTTTGATAAGGTGGCCATCCCCTAATCCGTTATATAGGCTTATCTCAGGGATACTAGCTATTATAGTGGGATCATTCTTGTTTGAGACGTCGATAATAAAGAATCCTTTATCTCCACCTCCTAATAGGTATCTATCCTTGTACATAGCGTATACTCCCGCACCACTTCCAAGACCTAAACTCTTATCGAAGATGAGCTTTGGATTCTTAGGATCTGAAATATTGTAGATTTTTAGCCCGCCTATGTATAGGAAGTCGTCATGGATCACTATGTTCCCACTTACTGAAGGTCCATAGTCCCAGACTACGAGTTTAGGGTTTTCAGGGTCTGATATGTCTATAACTGAAAGATCCGCCCAGCATCCTGCTACAAAGAGATAATTGTCCTTAATAGCTATTCCAGTATTCCTACCGGCATTCTTTACAAGGGCTATATGTCGGGGATTGGTGGGATCACTTACATCTATAACCCATACTCCTTCATTATGCGTTCCTATGAACACATATCTATCTTTTACTGCAATACTATCACCTCCTCCAGGAGTGGGTATTACTACAACCTTTTTTGGATTCGACATATCTGTTACATCTACTACCCCCAATCCTAGCGTATTAGCAGAGAGGAAGACGAAATTTCCATAGGATAGTGATGCTACGAAGATACCTTCTTCATATCCAGGAAGAATCCATACATCCTTTACTACAGCTATATTCCTCGGGTCTGTTATGTTCACTATATCGAAGCCTTGATATCTTTGGGATATGAATGCATAGTTTCCAAATATCTTTATATCATTATAGTTATAAGTTGATCCTTTAGTATCTATCATTCTACAAATCTCCTTAGGTTTTGTAGGATCACTCACGTCTATTACATGCACACCTCTATGATAGTTGATCAAAAATACGTAGTTTCCCTTAGCAGCGACACTAGAGAAACCAGAATGTCCACTAGCCAGTTCTTTAGGTAGAGACCAATTTCCTACTACGCGTGGTTCCACAGGATTACTCACATCAATTACTACTAGTTCTTCCCATCTGGGTACATACAAGTAGTTGCCAGATAGATCGATTCGTCTTACATCTCTAAAATCTATTTCGGATACTATAGTGGGTGATGATTTATCCGAGATATCTATTATCTTTATTCCAGGTTCGTAGGGGTTCGGAAACGCTACGTATGCGTATTTTCCTCTGACCACTACATCCCTACACCTACCGTACTTCCTAGCACCATCGGTTTTCCCTAATTCTAAGATGGAGACTATGTAGGAGTTTTCCGGTTTTGAAATATCTGCTATTACAAGTCCCTTCGAGTTTGCTATATACAGGTAATTTCCGTCTATGTAGAGACCCTCTACAAACCCCTCAGTATGGAGTATCTTAACCGGTGGTGTTACTTCTTTATAAGTTCCAACTCCCCATGGCTCACCTCCTGGGAAGGCATGTACCTGTTTCCATGCTAGTGCGAGAAGTTTATCCTCTGTAGAGATATCGTATACTCTAACTTGAGCACCCGCAGCTAAGTATAGATAGTTACCATCTACTACTACATCGAAAGTCTTTCCAAAATCCCATAAACCTAAAATCTGTACCCCAGGCTTTGAGAGTACAGACCTGGTTAGATGTACGTTAATATTTAATGGCGGGTAGATAAGCACCATAAATAGATAAAATATGAGAATGAATAGAGTATATCTCATCATATTAATCTATATAGAGAAAATTTATATTTAAATTTTCTTATTATAGTTAGGTCAATACTAAGTATTATATGATGGAATACCTAACTCCTTTTCTTTCTATAAATTGCTATTAGGCAGATCTTTAATGTAGCCCCTGCCATGAAGTACTGAAAGTGGTAGGGATTAGACTGGTCTTAGGGCATGGTCTAGTAATATCTCCCATGCTTTAGAGAGGAAGTTTTCTACATGTTTAGATCTCTTCACTCAATCATAACATATCCTTGAGAGTGCACGTATGATCTTGCTAATGCCATAATATGCTCTAGGTATACTAGGATTATGAACATGGGTTATGCTGTTATAATACTCCTCTATGCATAGAATATGCCTATGGACGACTGTATACCCTATGGGAACTATGAGGAGTTAAAGAAGAGTGTACTAGGGGCACTGATGTCCATCATACGTAGGACTAAGGGTAACTGTGTGACTTTTACTAGTAAGAAAATTGCAATTACTGCTGGTCTCCCTCCCACACCAGTACTCTTAACCGTGATTAGGGATATACTTGAGGGACTTCATGAAGATGGATTGATAAGTAGGTACTCAAAAGGAAGCCATGGGGTCAAGTATATGATCACGCGTAATAGTCCACTCTGGCAATGGGCTAAGACTGTTAGTATTCAGGAGGTAGCTACACTATTAGCTACTCATTAGTCCTCTCTATTCTCACTCCCTCTTTAGCTATTTCTAACACGTATACTTTCTTAGAGATCTTGTTAAGCGCCTCGGCTACCTCCTCTACTTCATCAACATAAACTAAGGCTATTATAGATCCCCCTCCTCCAGCCCCTGTTATTTTAGCTCCGAGAGCCCCTTTACTCCTAGCCGTATAGACTAGTTCCTCGAGTTTTATATTTGATACTCCTATAGCTGAAAGAAGACCATGATTTACATTCATAAGCTCACCTACTCTTTTGAAATCCCCATCTTCTAATGCTTTAGCCGTCTCTATGGCCAATCTACCAGCTGTATGGTAAAGTGGATCAAATACACTTGGATACCTCTTCCTTAACTCTCTTACAGCTTTTACCATAGCCCCTGTACTCCTGGGTATTCCACTATCCGCTATTATCACCCTTATAGATGAGAGGTCTACATCTAGCTTTATGAAGCCTTCATTCTTCCTAAACACTATTACTCCACCATAGGTTGATACAGTATTATCTATTCCACTAGGAGTTCCATGAACTAATTTCTCAGCCTCGTATGCTATTCTAGTTATATCCTCATGGGTTAGATCTATTCCATAGAGCTTACCCATGGCCGTAACAGTCGCTACTGCTACAGCAGCTGAGGATCCCATACCCGAGGCAGGGGGTATATCAGATTCTATAACTAGTCTAAACCCCTTTCTTACTCCAGCTATGCTTTCCAGGATCTCTACTATCTTCAGTATAGGTGATAACACCTCGACATTACCTCTTTCAATAATCTTATCGTTAGAGAACCTGAGGAGACAGTTGTAATTTCTCGATATATAGATTTTTTCGTATCCCTGTATCGGTTCCACAATAGCTCTAGCTCTTAGCTCTACTGCTAGTGCTATAGCTGGCTCATTTTCTACAACGAAATGTTCACCTACTAGGATTACTTTTGCTGGTGCTGAGGTGACTATCAAGTTTCCACCATAATATAGAAGAAAAAAGGCCTAAAATTCTCTTAGGTACAGTATAGCTAAACTGGTATTTTAATATCACATAGATGGAAAATAAATATCAGTTCCTCAGACAGATACTACTGAGGATTGACTAAGTTGAGATTTCAGAGACCAAGAGGAACTAAAGACTACTTGCCAGAGGAGTGTATAGAGAGACGTAAAGTTATAGAGACAGCTAGACGAGTATTTGAACTCTATGGCTATGGTGAGGTAGTGACACCAGCATTCGAACATCTAGAACTCCTAGAGAGGAAGGCAGGAGAGGAGGTTAGAGAACAGATATACTGGTTTAAGGATAAAGCTGGTAGATTGCTGGGATTGAGATTTGATATGACCACCTCTATTGCAAGGATAGTTGCTAATAACCCGGTTATGCCTAAGCCCATAAGGTTCTATTACATTGGTCCTGTTTGGCGATATGAAGAACCACAAAGAGGTAGATTAAGAGAGTTTTGGCAGGCTGGTGTCGAGCTCATAGGTTCTCCATTTATTGATGCTGATGCTGAAGTTATTGCTCTCACATTTAGGTTCTTTCGAGAACTGGGATTAGATCACATAAAGGTAAAGATTAATGATAGATCTATCATGAATGCACTAGCTAGACATCTCAGACTGGATAGTAATGCAAAGATAGAGAGATTTCTCAGAGCTATTGATAAGTACTATAAGCGAGGGAGAGAGGTAGTTGAGAAAGAGCTCAGAGAACTGGGTATAACTGATGTTCAAAAAATTTTAGAGTTCATTTCCTCTAGTACACAAGAAGATCTAGATCCAACAGGTCTCCTCTCTAGAATAGGAGTTGAAGATAGAGTTAAAGTACTAGAAAATCTCTTAGATATATTGGTCAATGCTTATGGTATTTCAAGAGAAAAAGTTGAGATAGATTACAGTATAGTAAGAGGAATAGGATATTATACGGGTCTAGTATTCGAATTCATGGATGATGAGTTCCTAAACTTGGGGTCACTGGCTGCCGGAGGTAGATACGATGAGCTTATAAAACTCCTAGGTGGAGTAGATACTCCCGCTACTGGAATGTCGATAGGTATAGAGAGAGTAGTTGAACTGATTAGACTTAGAGGGGGGAATTCCATGACCTCTCCTCCAAATGCTCTTGTTCTCATAGCTTCACCTGTGGAGGACTTCAGGTATAAGGTTATCGAACTAGCAGAGATGATGAGAAATGAAGGTATACCCAGTATTGTAGATGTCATGAGGAGAAGACTTAGAGTTTTGATAGAGAGAGCTGATAAGCTCTCTATACCTGTAATGGTAATCTTAGGCCCGAAAGAACTTGAGAAAGGAGAAGTGGTGCTGAGAGATTTGAAGAATAGAAGACAGTGGTGTGTTCCTATGAAAAACGTTGTTAAAGAGGTAAAAAGGATTTTAACTCAGCTTGGATTTTACTAGAAGTACATACTTTCTCCTGCAGATACTTCTTAAGTTTTTCTATGGTGAATACTGGTGTTGGATCCACTTTCCTGATCACTGATAAGTAGTAGGTTATCATGTCTAGTAGCATCACTAGCTCAAATACTTCTCCAAGGAGAAAGCTACTGCTACTCCTAATATCTATGTACTCGATATCTAATTCCTTTAACAGCTCTTCTAAGAATGCTATCCTATGGTACATTTCAATACTCTCTAGTCTACCCCTTACCAGAACTACTTTAAACAATTCCTTTAGATACTTTACATCAGAATTCCAACCCATTATCCCATTATGGTTCATTTCTGGTAGTTCCTCAAAGAAAGCATGTATTTTGCAATTTTCATTAAGTTGAGTCTTAAACCTATATCCAATACTCCTATAAGGTCTATAGGAGTATATTATAGGGATTACGTCCATAAGCTTTACAGCATTTACCTTTGCTATATTCTCCTCTAAAGGTACCTCTTTAGCTATATTTCTCCTAAGCTCTTTAAGCAATTCTACGACATCTTCTATTTTCTCTAGATGAGTAGATGTATTCAGTAATTTAGATACTATGTAGAGAGTAGGAAGTGTCAGATGTATTATTGCAGCTCTAGGAGGATACCCTTTTGGTACTTTATAGTACGGTATTGACAGCCTTTGTGCAATTTTCATGAGTATGCCATCGGATGTTATCGCGAAGAGCATAGCTCCTGATTTAAGAGAGTGAAGAAGACAGTTTAGGGTCTCCTCAGTGTTTCCTGAATAGCTCACTAGGATTACGAGACTTCTCTCATCTACATAGTTAGGGGGAGTGTATTCTCTAACAACTTCCACCGGGACATCTATGAGATCCCATAGAATATCTTTGAGAATGAGTCCTCCTATAGCCGATCCTCCCATACCACATAGTACAATGTTATCAGGTCTTTCATATTCTATCTTTCTTCCACCTATAGTTATACTTCTGGGAACCTCAAATCTCTCCATTACCCTTATCACATACTCTATGTCGTTCGGCATGTTGAAGATCTTACTATACATATCGTTCCTATCAATCTTAGAGTATATAGATGGATTATCGAGTACTTCTCTCAATTACCTCACCTCTAATCCTCTTATTCTAGCTAGCTCTTTAAATCTAGTGGCATCCTCGGCCATATACATATTATTGAACATGACGTATACCTTGTCTACCTCTCTCAGGTAATGGTTAGAGAGCGTTAATAATTCTCTAAGATCACTATCAGTATATTTATACCTATAGTTCACTTCCTTACCTCCCAATCCATGAAGCCTAAAGTACATGGGATCTGTGATCACAACGGGTCTCCTTCTAAGTATATCAACAACGTGCACTATGTCTAGGCGCGATAAAATGGATTTGAGTTCGTCCAGGTGTTCATGCCATGTACCTCTAGGCTCCCATCCTATGGTTAAACCACTCCTCTCTATACTTGAGAAAAACTCTATTACGTTCTTCTTATTCTCTGGGCTAAATCCGAAGGAGGGAGGAGTTTGGAATATACAGATGCTAGTTTTGAGTATTTTACATATTCTCAGAACCTTTTCCCAAGCTCTAAAGTTCTCCTCAGTAGGTTTAAGTAGACCGAAGTTCTCTAGTCTTCCTTCTACCTTAATATTCGCTCGTCTCCAGGTGGGAGACCTAGGACTATGGGTTAATACCTGCCATGCTTTTACTGTGAACTCGAAGTCTTCAGGTGCATTCTCTCTCCACTTAATAGCTGTAGTCTCCCTAGGTAGTTTATAGAATGTACTCTGTAGTTCTATTACCGAGAACAGCTTAAAGTACTCTTTCCTACCACCTCTAACGGACCACCCACAAGTCCCTATTTTCAGGACCATGTGCTTTCAAATAGTGGATTAAAATGTAGTCTTATAAAGTGTTTTATTAATAAACCATAGGACTACTAATGCTAGTAGGGCTATAAGGAGTAGGACTTCGTATATGGGCTCTTCATACTTCACCTCTTCTTCTATTTCCACAGTCACTCTGGTCATAACTTCTCGTTTAACCTCTTTAGCTATCTTCATCATCACCTCAGGCAATTCTTCTACTTCGAATGCGGTAAACTGTTTACCTCCTGTCGACTTTGCTATGAATACTGTTTCTTCTCTACCTATGGGATTTTTTCCTACAAATACTGTGTAAATGGGTATACCCAGTTTCTTATACTCGGTTAGGATGGTCCGGTATTCCATTCTATCACTAGGAATTCCATCAGTTGCTAGTAGGACGAAAGCTCTCAGCTTTAGTGTGGCATATGGCTTCAAAATATCCAGAGCAACTTTAAGTGGTGGATAGAATTCAGTTCCTCCACCAGCCTTCAGTTCTTCTATCACTCTATACAGTTTACTCCTCTCTGAGGTTATAGGTTGTATAGCTGTGATAGATTCATTAAAGGCTATAAGTCCTACTTCGAAACCTGGAGATAGCTCATCTAAAAATTCTCGAAGTGCCTTCTTTGCCACTTCTAGTTTTCCCTCCTTAGCCATGCTTCCGGAGACATCTACTAGTACTACTACTGGAACTGCAAATACTTTATCCATGCGAAGGATTACATCCTTCTCCACAGTCTTTTTAACAAACTCTGTTCTTTCGACTTTTGGACATGTATATGCAGAGATTATTAGAAAGGCGATAAATAATTTAAGTAGAAGTGATAGCTTATTGAGTATGCCTCCTCTTTTTCTTTTGAATTTCTTTATCACTAAATGAATCATTGGATGTCTAAATGTTAACATACTTTTTATGAATTTAGGATTTAATCTATGTAAAATATATATGAGGATAAATATTATAGCTAGCTTCATTAGATACTCGATAATAAAGTAATCTACATACATAGTTATACACCACTTAGCAACATTACTAGTAGTGTCAATAATAAGTAATTTAGAAGAGTCCTCATAGGTGTCTCATAATCCTTGATGGGTACTCTAACCTTCATATCCATTCGTCGTGATAGTGTCTCGTACTTTATATCTTCTACAAATCTTTTGATAGTATGCTTTAGTGTCTCTTCACTTAACTTAGTTAGATCTAGAAAGGTACTATTGGTGATCCTAGCTATACTCTTTAGTAACTGAGGATTTTTGTACTTTATCCCTCCCACGTAAATGGTGAATATGGGTATTCCTCTCCTATTGGCCTCTAAGGCTATATTTATGGGATTTACACCACTGTTATCAGCTCCATCAGAGATAAGAATAATAGAGATGGGTTCCTCAGTTATTTCGTAGAACGAAATAGCATAGCTTAACGCGTTAGCTATTGTTGTATAATTTTTAGTTTTATTTATCGATTTTATGAATAATTTTGCATATTCTCTACTGGAGTTTTCAAGAGGAGAGGTTATTAATTCTTCAGCAAAGAATACTACATGAAATCTGTCCTTGTCCGTTAACTCTTCAATTATTTTAATCGCTATCTCTTTGGCTAGAGCAAATTTAGTTTTTCCATTGATTTTCTCCTTCATACTGTGAGAGCAATCTATTAGTAGAATAACCATCACTTCCCTTCCGAAGTACATAGTTTTCATTTCCCTAGTTATCATAACCTCTTTTTCATAGTATATGTAGGGCTTAGCTAGTAGTACGATCATCATGGTTGAAGTACCGATCTTCGCTAGCATGTTTATTAACAATATTAGAGATACAATATACACTCTACTCTTTTTAGATGGAAGAGCTTTAGAGATTTTTCTGAGCCTGATCATGGAGTTTAGCGTAAGTATTAATATGAGTACTATGGCTATAGGGAGGAAATAAAGTACCCATAACCTTTCGTATTTTAGATTCAGCACAAAATAGAGTAATGATAGAGGATCCATATCTAATCCCTTGGTCTCTCCTCTCCCTTAGTAGCACCACTACCTATTTTACAGGCTTGTGACAATCCTAGAGATAGATCTTCTAATATTCCTCCTTGTCTCTTTAGATCATTTAGTCTTCTTATAAGTTCTTCATATGTGATTTTTCCTTCGGCGTATTCCTCTAGTATAGTGAATAATCTCATTAGCTCTTTTATATTACCAGGATCTGGTGTCCCCTGTTTCAAGTAGCTTACATAGTTCATCAGAGGACCGGCATATTCGGGATTTAGTTCTTTGATCTTATTATAGTAGCTTGGAAAGTCCTCATTGGATGCCATTCTGCTAGTATATTTCTTGAGCAGTTCACTTAATCTCTCTACAGTACTTAGATCATTCTTGCTTAAGGCTATAGCTAGGTTTTCTATACCTGTGCCCAACTGATAGCTTAACTCAGCTAATTGGGGATAATTCTGAAGTAATTGAGACAGCTTTTTGAGCTCATTCACCTCCTTTAGGGTATTCTTTGTGGTCTCTAGTCCAGTTTTTACTCTTTCCCAATGCTCTTCAGAGAGTATATCCTCTTGCGGAATTTCCTCTAGATTTCGAAGTACCTCTTTTAGTACTTCTTCAGAATTTTCAAGCTTATTGGTGATATTTTGAATTTTAGAAAACTCCTTTGTCTTTATAGTCTCCTGTAATTCTTTATATGCATGGTATAGTTCTTGGGATAGAGAACACAGTCTCTCAGCTGAGAATGCTATACACTTATACCTGCTTATGGACCTTAACATCCTCTGTCTATACATAGTTGGTAACATGGGATCTTCTTTTAAATATTTCTCTAATTTATTTATATTATATTTTGATATGGATATATATTTATTTAGTAGCTCTATAGTACTCTCATCAGGCATGGTTCCTATGGACTCGTAGGCTATATTACTTGCATTAACTAGTGACGATGTCGACAATTCTGTAGCCTTAGCAATTACCAATAGCCTATCCTCATCCTCTACCTTTTCAGGTGTTTTATAGAATATCTTATCGATAATTTCCTGTATTAATGGATAAAGTACTATGATTAATGACATCACTAATGTTAAGAAAAGGATTATCGATGTTACTACAACAACTCTATCTAATCTACGCATTAAAATCCTCCTCGTACAATAAAATCACATCTGGAAGTCTACACATACGCTCTCACCTTAATCACTCTATACATCTCGATAAAAGCCGAGATATTCCTTATGATATCATTAATAGAGGTTAATATGACGAATGGAACTCTATATAATCTTAATAGACTGGCTACTTTGTCAAAGTGTTCTTTAAGTAGTCTGTTTGTAAACTCTACCTCAAATTTATCGAGAAGAGTGACTGTGTTATCACGCTCCATATCCTCTATAGTCATTAGGCCAGCAGATGGTATACTTAGTTCGTACTCCTCTAAAGTGAAGAACATACCTATAGAATGCCCTTTGTTTATGAGTACGGATATGAAGTAGTTGAGATCATCAATATCATGAGCTAAGTCTGTTATGAATATGATCATCGTTCTTCGATTGAGGTTTCTGGATAGAGCCCTGGTTACATACTTTAAGTCTACTATTCCATGTGGTCTCAGCTCTCCTCTACATATTATCCTAAGTATATAATCTGATAGACCTTTAGATCCAATGAACCCTGTATTAAGAATAGTATCTTTTCCACTCGCTGCTACTACACCTACGATGTCCTTTCTCCTTCTAGCTAGTTCTATTAGCGTAAGTAGTGTTATTATCGCCATCTCCCACTTCCTCTTGAAGGCCATGGATTCAGATGCGTCAAGTAAGCAGAGAAGATGAAGAGCTTTCTCCTCTCTATACTCTCGAATCATAAACTTTGGATATGAAATGTAAGGTTGTCTTGAAGAAATCTTCCAGTCTATCTTTCTGAAGTCGTCCCCAAAGGTATATTCTCTAAAGTTCTCAATATCTACACCCAGTCCATAGCCTTCAGAAGGATTCTCACCCGGAAATATTGAATCTATCTTAGATCTTATAGTCTCTATTACATGTTTCCTCTTTTTACATATCGATAGCATTAACCTCACTTTGCTACTTTTAATATTTTCTCTATAGCCTCTTCAGCTACTTTATGCGTAGCTACGTACGTTTTAGCCTCTACTCGAACCTCTACGAGCTTCTCTGGGTTTAGAATTAGTCTATGGTTCAGTACTGGGAAAGCAACCTCATCCACATCCACCGGCTCTGCTACACTAGACCCTCTTAGTGCTGCATTAACTTTAGCTGCCCTAATTAGGTGTATACCTGCTCTCGGGCTTGCTCCATGGACTATGTACTCCCCTATATCAGGATAGATCTCTGGTCTACTATTTCTAACTATCTGTGTCACGTATTCTAGCGTTGTTTCATCTACAAGAATATTCTTCATGATCCAGTCTTGAAGCTTAATTATGATAGAGGGATTGTAGATAACTGGTTCTAAATCCTCTATTGGCTCTCTAAGTCTATCCATGTGAAGTCTTAATATAGACTTCTCCTCTTCTGAAGTCCTAGGATATGGTACTAGGATCCTCATTAGAAATCTATCAAGTTGAGCTTCAGGAAGTGGATATGTACCTTCTTGTTCGATAGGATTTTGTGTTGCTAATACGAAGAAGAACTTCCCGTTATCTCTATCCTCTAACTTATAGATAGTTGATCCTATAGTGACCTCCCTCTCTTGCATAGCTTGTAGAAGGGCACTCTGCGTTCTGGGTATCGCCCTATTGATCTCATCGGCGAGTAGTACATAAGTAAAAACTGGACCAAATTTTGGCTCAAAATCCTTTATTAGGGGATTGAATACTAGGGTTCCTATGATATCACTAGGCATTAGGTCTGGAGTGAACTGTACTCTAGACCAACCTGTATATGGGATATTGTTTAGAGTCCTAAGCTCCCTCCAATCTAGATTAAGTAGTTTTACGAGAGCCTTCACTATAGTGGTCTTGGCCACACCCGGTACTCCTTCTAGCAATACATGTCCATTAGCTAGTAGTGATGTGAGTATGTATTTTAACTCTGTATCTAAGCCTATTATTACTTTCTTTAGATTAGTAATAATCGAGGTGTATATGTCCTTAACAGTATCGATTGTAATGCCACTCTCCATAATTACTCCTCCACTATTACAACATCTCCTATTTTTACCACTTTATTCCACGGTACATCTTCTATTCTTTCCTCCTCTACTACAATGTTCTCTGTGAATTCCCCTATGGAGTCTATAAGTTCTTGAGGGTATCTTTTCTGCTTCATCCATATTATTATATCATTTAATCTCTCAATATCTATCATATCCTCTCTAAAAGATGTCTTTAATTTGTCAAGATATTCTTTATATTCCTCATATTCTTCATGATATTTGATGAACATTTTAAGATTAAAGATCTTCTTTTTTAGCTGTGGCATCTTCACTCGAATAGCTATAGTTGATGGAGCTATACTTATACCATCCACATATCCGAGTATTCTTCCTTGTTTACTTATGACAAGTTTTCCCTTTATCCTCTCTGGCGGTATTAAGGGTGGCCGTGGTCTTATTTCAATTCCTCCGTAAACTGCCTGTTTAGGTCTGTTAAGCAATACTATCTTGTATTCATCCATAACTGTACCTTCTCGACTAGGTATTTGTTGGATTATCAATGCCATGATGTCTCTATAACTTATGGTACCCTTTGCATACTTCCTTTTCATGAGCGTGCTCGTATATGGGATTTCTACACCTACTTTTTTAGCATATTCTACGTATGCGTTTAGATCTATGTCTTCTTCCTCGATCCCAAGACTTACTTTAATATCTTTCTTTAGATCCTCCATTGTAACTTTCTTAAAGATCCTTCTCTTCTTATCCTTTAAGTATTCGATCAGTCTCTCTTTAAGTAATTCCTCATCTACTACCTCTGTTGTGTACTCCTTTTCCTCATATACTTCAAAAATTACATCGTCATCTTTTACTTCCATATCTCCTAAACGCCCATAGAGGTATCCCTCGCTATCTACTACCATAGCTCCTTTAAGCTCTGTAGGAGTATAAAATTTCTTCATACCTTCTCACCACAGTAAGGACAAGTACTCGATTTTGGGGGGATTATCCTTCCACATGAATTACACCTTATGGGCTTTACTGTATACCTCTTCTTATGAGTCTTAGCGAGAAGGAGAAGAGGGAGTGGAATACAGGCTGTAATAAAGTAGGATAGCAATAGGCTGTATACATGTCCTAAATTTATAGTATATAGATCAGATAGATTCATTATAAAAAGAACTATAAAAATAGCAGATGTGAATAGACATAGGTACTTTCCAATATCATCAGCTAACTTAAGTATTCTTTTTCTTCCTTTTAGAAAGTCTTTAAGAAGAACCTTACGGTATAATGGGTATAGTATCATAGCTCCCTCACTAGAGGATAAATCAACCATTATGTGGAGTATTGTACAGAGTAAAAAGAGCGGAAAAAGTACGACTAGTATCCTTAACAAATTGATCGTTGATCCTATAAGCCACATAGACATGGATATTAAGAGTATTACTATTATAGAGTGAAATGGAGAGGTATTACTATACTTATTGTCAGGAATTATCGAGAATATAATGCCGTATAGCATAGTAGCAAACATCATAACCTCATAAGTGTACTGTCCAATAACGCTATCAACATGAGAGAGAAGTGTACTTATCAGTTGAAACCTATAGTTTGAACTCAGTTCTAAGGGTCTTATCATTAGGAGTACAAAAATGATCATTGCTACTATGATCTTGAAAGCTTCTTTAATCGTGCTGTTTGTTCTTTTCTTAATCATAAGTACTGTTATATTCATAAATTTAATCATAATATAGGGAATTAATAATAGATACATAAATAAATCTTTACAACTCCCTAGAAACCTCGATAATAATTGCACATATTCCTCACTTGTATACCATAAGATAGTAGGATAGTGAAGCCCAATAATACAGCCCATAATTGCATGAAGCGATTTCTTCAATATATCACCATACTAAGTCTTATTTTAAAATGGTTATCAATAATTTTTACGCTATCTACGTTCCTAGTAGTCTACTCAACATCATCAGCATTATATTGCCATATAGTAGGTGTATTACGTAGCCTGCAAGTATGAAGACTAACATCGGTATAGCTGGTGATACTAAGATCCTCTCGTTATCATCTAGGTTATTTACTACAATCTCTTTTTCGGGAATTTTATAGGTGAGTGCAAACTTTCTTCTAGTCGTTAGATCTTCTGAAATGAAGAATTTCCAGGGTTCTCTCTTAACCTTTTTGGCATTCTCTTCAAAGGCTAGGAATAGTACGGCTATTCTCTTGAGAATAGGCTCTTCAAATCTCTTGAAAATCCTATGTCTTCTTAGATCTTTTAGATTTCTTATGAAAATATATACTGTTATTACGAGTGATACTATAATAGAATTGATAATTATAGAAAGAGAGGGGGGAAGTATACCTATCCTACCCAGAGTAGGTGGTTCAAATACCGAAATGAACATGTAGGCTTTTGCATCACCACCCCCCATGAATCCCAATAATGCCAGTACTATCGCTATGATTACACCTATTACTATCGAAAAGACGTGTGTTATGAGAACAAGGTATCGTACTTCCGATGGCATAAACATGTAGTGGAGTACTAGTAATAGTGTACTCGGAATAGCTCCAATGAGCCAAAGTTCATCCCTTATTTCCCTCACCTTTAGATCCTCTATGGATCCTTCAAGTAGTATAGCTACTATTGTAATACTACGGATAGCATTAATTAATTCAAAGTTCATCCTAACCATGTCTCAATAATACGTCTTTTAAAATATATTTTTAATTTATAAATGATTATCTTAATACTATCACCTTCCGCACGTGCTAAGCTACAACTCTCTCGGTAAATTGCATAGTCACTAAAACAATAGAGGATTAAGTTGATTAAATAGCTTCTTAACCAAGAGGCCTACTTGGGAATTAATGTCTTCTGGGGGATTTGGAGTGCGAACTTAATCGCCATTCCTTATCCTCAAGGGGGCTTGAGATTATCAATATCCTCATACACCATATCTATTCTAACCCTGAACCCTAATTGGACACTTAAGCGTTCACACTAGATGATGAGAAGAGACATGCAAACTTTTCACACGATTTATCCTCTTACTCGAAGTAGAGACCTACTGGCATTATTTTGTAAGATACTCTAGAGCTTAAAACTCATAGGAGGATTTTAAATATAGGCCCTACTAAGGAAGATAGGGTAATGGTGGTTGCAGATGGATTTAGAAGAGAGAATTGAACTGATAACTAAAGAGCCTGTGGAAGAATTGATAACACTTGAGGAACTTAAACAACTATTAGAGACTAAAGCACATCCAATAGCCTATAATGGATTTGAGCCCTCCGGACCTGTACATCTCGGAACAGGACTCATATGTGCGTACAAAATGAAAGACCTTATAGCCGCTGGGGTAAAAGTGAAGATACTACTAGCAACCTATCATGCTTGGATAAATAATAAGCTAGGTGGAGATATGGAGCTCATTAAACTGGCAGCTGACCACTTCAAGCACTCTTGGATAGCTCTAGGTGTGCCTGAGGATAAAGTAGAATTCATATATGCACATGAGATATACGAGGACTTGGAATACTGGAACCTCGTACTGAAGATAGCTAAAGAGGTTACGATAACTAGAGCTAAGAGGACACTAGAAATAGCTGGCAGAGATGAAGTAGAAGCTCGTAAAGTAGCTGATCTCCTCTATACTCCTATGCAAGTAGCGGATATATTCTATCTTAATGTAGATATCTGTCAGCTCGGAATGGATCAAAGAAAGGCTAACGTACTGGCTAGAGAAATAGCTCCTAAGCTAGGTTATCCTAAACCTATATGCCTTCATCACCATCTTCTTCAAGGACTTATGAAGCCTCCAGTATGGCCTCTCGGAAAAGAAGAGAAAAAGAGATTATTATCTAAAATTAAAATGAGCAAGAGCATTCCCGGAACTGCTATCTTCATTTACGATAGTCCAGAAGAGATTAGAACGAAGATTAGAAAGGCTTTCTGTCCCCCTAGAGAAATAGAATTTAACCCTATAATTGACATTGTAAAGTACATTGCCTTTAGGGAAAGAGATACACTAAGTGTAAGGCTCAGTAGACGATACGGTGGAAGGATGAAGGAGTATACGAGCTATAGAGAGCTCATAGAGGATTACAGGAAAGGATTGATACATCCCCTAGATCTTAAGTATACCATTGCAGAGTTGCTCATAGAGATTCTTAAGCCTGTAAGAGAGTACTTTGAAAAGAATAGTAGTGCGAGAAGAACGTTAGATATTATAAAGAAGGCTAGGATTACGAGGTAAAAACATGAGTTCGATATATGATGATATAGTGTTCAAATATGCTCTTCAGAATGCCCTGAAGTACGGGGGAAAGGCCAAAGTTAAACCTGTCCTAAATGTGATTCTAGCAGAATACCCTCAACTCAGACCATCAGCTAGGGAGATACTTACTCTAGTCGAGAAAGCTGTAAAAGAGGTTAATTCGATGAGTCTTACCGAACAGAAAAGACTAGCTGAAGAAAAGTATCCTGAGGTATTAGTGGAAAAAGCAACGAAAGAAGAGAGAAAAGGTTTACCTCCTCTTCCTAGAGCGAACGAATACCCTAAAATCAGAACTAGGTTCGCTCCAAATCCAGATTTTGATATACACCTTGGCAATGCGAGAGCCGCTATATTGAGTTTTGAATATGCTAGAATGTACAATGGAGATTTCATACTTAGATTTGAAGACACTGATCCAAGGATTAAAGCTCCAGTAGAAAATGCATATGAGGTTATAAGGGATAATCTTCAATGGCTAGGTCTAAAATGGAAAGAGGAGTACATTCAGTCACTTAGGATGGAAATATACTACGAATACGCCACTAAACTACTCGAGATGGGAGGGGGCTATATCTGTATGTGTCCTTCTCATAAAATAAGTGAATATAGAGCACGTGGTATCAGGTGCGAACACTTTAATCATTCGATTGAAGAGAACTTAGAGCTATGGGATAGAATGTTAGAAGGTGAATTTAGAGAAGGAGAAGTTGTTCTAAGGGTTAAGACAGATCCTAGATTTCCAGATCCCTCCGTAAGAGATTGGATAGCTTTTAGGATAATTGACTCCAGTAAATATCCTCACCCGCTAGTAGGAGATAAGTACATAGTGTGGCCCACTTACAACTTTGCATGTGCAATAGATGATCACTTGATGAATATAACTCATGTACTAAGAGCTAAGGAACACGAAGCTAACACTCCTAAACAAGAATTCCTCTATGCCCACTTCAAATGGAAGTACCCAGTAACTATTCACTTTGGAAAACTTAAGCTAGAGGGCGTTATCCTCAGTAAATCTAAGATAAAAAAAGGTATAGAAATAGGAAAATATCGTGGATGGAATGACTTAAGACTAGCAACTTTAACCGCTTTAAGAAGAAGAGGAATACTACCAGAGACCATATGGAAAATAATACTAGATGTAGGTATTAAGCCCGTAGAAGCGAAAATAAGCCTTGTAAACCTCTATGCAATAAATCGAAGCTTTCTCGAGCCTCGAGCTAATAGGTATATGTTCGTCAAAAATCCAGTAGTGTTGGTAATTTATAACTGTACTTTAGATAAGGCTATCCTACCCTACCATCCATCATTTCCCGAAAGAGGATTTAGGACGATTGAGATCGGACGAACTGATAATATGGTCAAGGTATTTATACCCGAAGATGATGCAAGAAAACTTCGAAAGAACTGCAAACTTAGACTACTGGGACTATGTAATGTAAAGATAGTCAATGTTAACGACTTTCGTGTAGAGTCGATATTTATAAGTACAGATGTAAAATACGCCAAGAAGGAAAGACTCCCTATAATACAGTGGTGTCCTGAGAATAGTGTTAGAGTGGAGGTTGAAAAGGCCGTAGGTGATGAACTAGTATTTGATACGGGGATAGCTGAGCCTGAGGTGCGCAAACTACCTATTGGATATATAGTTCAGTTCATTCGATATGGCTTTGTGAAATTAGAGAAAAAGGGAGAGTACATCTCCATGGTATATGTTCACAACTAGTCACCTAAGTTAAAGGGTTTTCCTCTCTTCACTATGTATTCTGGTAGTCTATCTTTATACTTCTCAAGAAAGCTTAAGTCCTCCTTCTCCTTTCTATACTTGTCGGGTAGCATGTGTGGTATCTCCTCTATTATAGGATACCATCTATTACACTTACTACAGTAAAGTATACCCTCAGATATTTCCCATTTAATACACTCTTCGCAAGGTGGTTCTGACTTAAGCTCTTTTAAATATTTAGAGAGATATGCACAATATAGTTCGCACAAAGGCTTTTTCCTATCAAGTACCCTCTTAGGATACTCCTTTCTTTCAAGAACAAAGAGCTTTAGTGGGAACTCCTTATCATATGGACATGCCAATATATCCAATAGCCTATACTTCATGAGCCCACCCGACATAGAATGAAGTGAGTACTTATAATAGTTTCATCTAATCTGATCAGGCTAAATGAGAGAACTCTCCTGTAGTAAGGCTTATTAGTTATTATAGTCATGCTTTTACCATGGATACTATTGATGCTGTATTCATACTTTCATTAACAGTAGCACTAGCATCAATAGTACTACTGGTACTACTAGCCTTAGGATACACTCTAGTGCCCCCTCTATACTCAATAGTACTATGTATCATATCCTCCGTTATGGGATTGATTGCGATAGTCTTTGTAAGAAAAGGGAAAAAGAGGCTAGTCTAATATTACCATCGATAAGTTTCCCCGATAGATAAGGGGAATGGATATAAATGTGATCTTATCCTCGATAGATAAATATTTAAAGAAGTGTGTGCTCTTAAATGAACCAAGGTTAGCAAGGTAAGTGATATGGAAGTACTAAAGGAAATCTACATACCAGACTCGACAGCCATAGTCAGAGGTATTCTTAGACGAAAGATTAAGCAGATGAAATTATCGGGAAAAGTAGTAGTACATACTTTACTCGTGGAGATTTTCGAAAAAATGGCTAGAGAAGAAAATAGGGTGTTAGGTACTATAGGTTTAAAAGAACTCGACAAAATATACAGAATAATAAATGAAAGAGAGAATAGTAACATCTCTATAGAATTCACAAGAGAAATCCCAAGTAACTATAGACTACACAGGTTTGAGAAAATTGAAGATGTTGATAAGATGCTTAGAGACCTTGCTTTAGAGTGGAACGCTGTACTGATTACATGTGATCCTCTTCAAGAACTAGCCTGTAAAGCTATGGGGGTTGAAGTCATTTTTGAAGATGTAAGAAAAAGGAAATTATTATTCGAGAAATTCTTTAGTGATAAGGATATAATGTCCATACACCTAAAAGAGAATTCACCACCTTATGCGAAGAAGGGAACCCCCGGAGCGTGGGAATTTGTAAAGTTAAGTGATGAACCCATATCAAGGAAACAACTTGAAGAGATTGAAAGAGATATAATTGAGGTAGGAGAGCTTAAGGAAGATGGATTCATAGAAATAGATAGACCTGGCTCATCAATAATAATGCTTAAGAATTATAGGATAGTAATAACTAGACCTCCTCTTTCTGATGGCTTGGAGATAACTATAGTAAGACCTATAGCTAAACTGCTTCTTGAGGACTACAATCTACCTAAACGACTTCTAAATAGATTAGATACTAAAGCAGAAGGAATAATAATCGCAGGAGCTCCTGGTATGGGTAAAACAACCTTTGCTCAAGCTCTTGCTGAATACTACCTAAGAAAAGGAAAAATAATTAAGACCATAGAATCACCTAGGGATATGAACCTCCCTCCTGACATAACTCAGTATTCTAAAACGCATGGTACTTCCGAGGAGCTACACGATGTACTACTACTTAGTCGCCCGGATTACACTTTCTTCGATGAAATGCGTGATACAAGAGACTTTGAACTATATACAGATCTTAGGCTGGCAGGAGTTGGAATGGTAGGAGTAATACACGCAGCTTCACCTATAGATGCTATTCAGAGGTTTATAGGTAGAGTTGAGTTAGGAATGATACCTTCAATAGTTGATACGGTAATATTCATGAAAAACGGTATGGTAAGTAGCATATATGAATTAGAGACTACAGTAAAAGTTCCTCATGGAATAAGAGAGGCAGAACTGGCTAGACCAGTAGTATTAGTGAGAAACTTCCTTACAGGTGAAGTAGAATACGAACTTTACGTATTTGGTGAAAGAACATTCGTAGTTCCCGTCAGAAAGAGGCATATACGAGGGGAAAATAAGATACTTGCAACCCTAGAGCGAACATTAGCTAAATACATACCGCAAGAGGAATTTGAGATTAGACTTTGCGAAGATGGATATGTAGAGATACTAGTACATCCTAGGTATATAAACTCCATCTCCAATAAAGTATTCAGAAAACTGAGGAAAACCTGTAGAAAATACGGAGTTGATCTAGAAATAAAGCCTCTATAGTAAATATAATTATTTATCAATTACAAAATAGTGAAAAATATATTACTATCAGTATGTTCTATAGGAAATCCTTATTAGTCATTCTTATTCTAAAAATTAGAAGGTGTCTAAACTAGTAGAGGGATTGCTAATGAGTATAAACCTTAAAGTATCATGCAAGAACTGTAAGTATTTTATCAGAGGTATGAAGTATTGTTCTAGACAACAACGTGTTATAAACAATACTAATAATCCTCCATGTGGCGGTGCTTTCTTTTCCCCCAAAACCTCTGGAAAGATAGTATCTGATAATGCTTCTAACTCTGTTTTACCCATAACACATAATACGCCAAGACCAACTATAACTACACCACTTCCAAACCTTTCAACTTCACGCTCTCCAGTACTACCCTTATATGACAGACTACTGGGCATCTCTCTAACAAAGTATGCTCCAACTGGAATAAGTAAGTTAGATGAAGTGCTTAAAGGAGGGTTCCTCAGGGGGAAGACATACTTAATTGCTGGAGAGACTGGAGCGGGAAAGACTATATTTTCGCTCCAATTTCTAGTCTACGGCGCTTCTCAATTAAACGAATCTGGAATATACTTAGCTATAGACGAACCCGCCGAACATGTGATAAAGGGATTAAAGAGTTTAGGATGGGATGTAAGGGATCTCATTGAGGAGGGAAAGCTTTTGTTCCTGGATATGAGGACGCACTTTAGCAAACTATATCTTAAGGATGAGAAGAGAAGAATTGAACCCCACATACTCATAGATAGCATAATCAAGAATATAAGAAAACTTAATGCCAAACGCCTTGTCATAGATCCTATAGCTCCACTCATGTACGGTACTAAAGAGGAAGATATACTATATACCAGAGAGTTCCTAAGAGAAATGGTCTTCTCACTAGAGAGATTAGAGGATGTTACCACTATAATGACTAGCGAAATTCCAACGGGTAGTAATAAGGTGAGTAGATTCGGTGTAGAAGAATTCTTAGCAACCGGAATAATAGTGTTGGGTTTTAAGGATATCAGGGGAAGGGTCTATAGGACTATGTATGTCAGAAAGGCTAGATGGTGTCCAGTCTCACCTGTCAAACTAGTATTTGATATTGTAGAGGGGAAAGGTATAGTAATAAAAGGATATTACGAGGATATCCTTAGAGCTGAAGAGGGCGATTGATGAGCTATCTTAAATCACTTTCATCATCCCTAATTAGAGCTATCAACATATTGAAGAGAGCTACCTTTGTAGATAGGAGAATTGTAAAGGAGAGTATAAGGGAAATACAGAGAGCACTATTGATGGCAGATGTAGATGTTAAATTAGTCCTAGAACTTTCGAGAAAGATAGAGAAGAGGGTATTTGAAGAAGAACCTCCTCCTGGCTTTACTAGAAGGGATATAGCTTTAAAGGTAGTCTATGAAGAGCTACTAGAGCTACTCGGAGGAACTAGAACTCCGACTATTACTCCTTCAAAACTCCCCTATGTAATCATGCTAGTTGGAATACAAGGCTCAGGTAAGACGACAACAGCAGCTAAATTAGCCTATTTCTATAAGAAAAAGGGATACTCTGTAGGTCTTATATGTGCAGATAACTATAGACCAGCTGCACTTGAACAGCTTAGACAATTAGGCAAACGAATAGATGTTGAAGTATATGGAGATCCCACACTAAACCCTGTAGAAATCGTAAAGAAAGGTCTTGAGTACTTCAGAAAAGAAGGAAGACAGATAGTGATAATAGACACAGCAGGAAGACATAAAGAAGAACGTGGTCTCCTGGAAGAGATGAGAAAATTAGCGGAGACTATAGAGCCTGACGAAATAATGATGGTTATAGATGCAACTATTGGTAAACAAGCTGGTCCTCAGGCTGCTGCCTTCAACAGAGTGGCCCCCATAGGATCTATATTTCTATCTAAGCTTGATGGTAGTGCTAAAGGTGGTGGAGCTATAGCAGCTATAGTAGCTACTAATGCTACTATAAAGTTCATCGGTACAGGTGAGGATATTAGTGAAATAGAGATATTTAATCCACAATCTTTCATCAACCGTCTTCTAGGACTTGGTGATCTTCAGTACCTAGTTAAGAAGATAGAAGAGGCCAGAATTTCAGAGAAAGTTAAATTAGAGAGACTTGCAAGTGGTAAGATTACACTACTTGATTTTAAAGAAATGCTAGAGAGTATGCATAGTTTCGGTTCCTTAGGAAAGTTTCTAGAAAGCTTACCTGGATTTAGGAGAGTTGATAAAAAGGTCATTAGTACAAGTGAAGAGAAAATAGAGCGATGGAGAGCAATACTCAATTCGATGACAAGAGAAGAACTATTAAATCCATCTATAATTGATAGATCACGGAGTAGGAGAATAGCTAAAGGTGCTGGAGTAACACTTAAGGATGTAAAAGACCTCCTAAAGTCGTATAATCAAATGAAGAAAATACAAAGAGCTTTAAGTAAGCGGGAGTTTAGAAGACTGTTAAAACAAAGCGGGTTCGATCTACCACTTTGAGAACTATAATTTTGTACATCAGGAGTATAGATCATCTTATTAAGTATAAACCACTATTCCTCAGAAGTATAGTATACTCCATACTGCTATCTCATAGTGTAAGACACGATTGTAAGCTTATTTCATTTGTTGAAGAAAGAAAGAGATATACTGTGATATTGGGTTCGAGAGTAAAACGTATATATCCTGATGAGCAGTCTCTTCAAGGAGTATTTAATAAGATGCTCAGAAGTCTTAGAGCAGAATCTCTCACGAAGAAGAAAATACACCCTGGTGTATTTATTTATAACGGAGATTTTGTAACCCTACTCAAAGAAGAGAGGAAAAGAGAAAATAGGTATGTAGAGGAGGGGCGTATGAGGACTATTCCAAAACTCTGCAGAGAGTTTACCATAGTAGTACCATTTATACATTCGTTTACGCGTAAAGAAAGAGATATTATGAAACAATATAATTATAGACCTTTAAAAATAGGACTAGACAAACTATATCCTGATCAATTGATAGCCGTGCTCAACTTCTTAGGAGATAGAGAGGGGTGATTTGAGAGTGGAGTACATAATGGCTAAATCATTAGAAATACTTCAAAAGTATAGTCTTTGTTGTTCATGTTTAGGTCGCGCTTTCGCAATGCTGGGTAGGGGATTAACGAATGAGGAAAGAGGAAAAGCTATCAAGTTAATACTAACAATGCACCTTCATAGGAGGCTGCTGGAGGGGGATAAACAGGCTCTTGGACTAATTAAATGCATAGCTAGATCTTCATTTACACCAGCTAAGCTTCTATTAGAGAAGTATGAGACTAGTGTAACACCTGTTGAGTGCTTTATATGTTCTAATTTATTCGATAGACTTGAGGAAATCAAGAGTAAAGTGTTAGATAGTATAGGAGAAATCGAGTTTAATACCTTGTTAGTGGGATGTAGAATTCCTGAGAACATAAGTGCTAGAGAGGAGAAAATTAGAGAAGAATTTTCTCTCAAGTTTTCAGAAAGCATTAAACGAGAAGTGAACAGAAGATTAGGTAAATCATTATGCTCTATCTTGGGAAAGGAGTATGATCCCAAATCCCCCGATTTAACTATTCTTGTAGATCTAGAGAACGATAAAATTGAACTATCTATAAAGCCCCTTCTAATCTATGGTAGGTATAGGAAACTCGTAAGGGGTATACCTCAAAGTGCAGGAAGGAATAATGTTACTCTAGAGATGAAATCTAGAGAGAGTGTTGAGGACTACATAGGTAGACCGTTACTGAGTTTAACTCTTGGAAGGAGAGCTATTCTTCATGCATCTGGAAGAGAGGATATAGATGTAAGAGTCCTAGGTCGTGGAAGACCTTTTATAATCGAAGTTAAAGACCCTCTCAGAAGAAGTATAGACCTCTCGCTCCTCGAGAAGATGATAAGAGAGTATAGTAAAGGTAAGATCGAAGTAGAGGGGCTTAGATTTATAGAACAGAGAAGACTTATCAGTAAGATTAAGGCCCTCTCACGATATTTAAATAAGACGTATAGGGCCATTGTGAGATTTGAAGGAGAACTAAGTGAAGAGCTATTGAAGACCTTAGAAGAGAAGTTCAAGGGAATACTGATAAGGCAAAGGACACCGTTACGAGTACTTCACCGTAGGAAAGATAAAACTAGAATAAAGACTGTATACTCACTTAGTGCTAAACTCATAAATGAGACTACAGTTGAACTGATTATAAAGTGTCAAGGAGGGCTATACGTAAAAGAGCTAATAACAGGAGACGAAGGGAGAACTAGTCCGAGTATAGCTGAAGTTCTAGGAGTTAGACCTACGGAGATAGAATTAGACATTATTGATATTGAGGAACCTTCTCTACCTGTTTAGCCTTATATGGTTTTATATGTTCCTTTGTAGTTATTATATACTTCTTTTTCCCTCCTACTTTAACTTCTATTATATAAGCTCTTCCTCGCTTCCCCACTATTATTCCAACTTTACCTTGATATCTCCTATGAGGTGCAGTTTCTATACTTTCAGGTGAAATGTCTATATGTACTCTATCTCCTATCTCATACTCTATCATCAGTCTACTAAGTCCCCTCATTCCCCTCTCTCTTGGGCGTTTCCTCAATAGTTTTCTACACTTATACCTATATCCCCTCGTCCTCTTGACCATGACTATACCCCTTAGATCTTCTCGATAAGGCATATATACTTTTACCATTAAAATAGGATAAGTGAAAAGGTGAAGTGAATTGATAAAAGTGATTGAAGAAAAGCTGTTAGCTATTCCAGAAGCCAGAAAAATACTAGAGGACAAGAGTAAGAAATTCGAACTATCTAATATTGAACAAGTAACGCTAACTTATCTTCGACAGTTCAGTAAAATAGAATCGGAGAAGGCTAAGGATATTGTGAAGAGACTAGTTGAAGAACTGGATATATCTATTGAGAGTGCTGTGCAATTAGTCAATATAATGCCTAAGTCAGTTGAGGAAATAAGGACAATATTAATAAGAGAGAGATTCTTAACAGCAGAGGAATTAAGAAAGATACTCCAGATACTTCATGAATGAGGTGCGTACATGGTGAGATATACTTCTAGAAGACCAACTTATTACGAAGAATACGCTTACGTTCTGGACTATCTACCACAGGGCTACTACTCACATACCAGGGTCTTTGTTAGAGGTCCTATAGCACAGGTGATAGGAGAGCAGTATTTCATACTCCTAGAGGTCAGTCCATTTCCAGGAATAGCCCTTCAAATAGGAGAGAGAATATACATAGGTATGAAGGAGGTAAGTCTAAAAATACGTAGAGTTTTGAGGAGGATACGTTATGAAGATCTAACAACAAGAGCTAAGTCTGAACTTGAGAGAATAGTTGAGATGATAGTGGATAAACGAGTTTATGACTTTATCAAGTTCTTTAATGATGCACAACCTCTAACCCCTAGAATGCATAGCTTAGAATTACTTCGAGGAATAGGAAAAAAGACTCTATGGAAGATACTGGAGGAGCGCAGAAAGAAGCCCTTTGAGAGCTTTGAGGATATTCAAAATAGGGCTAAGATCTCTGATCCTAAGAAGTTAATAGTGGATAGGATAATTCGGGAGATTATGGATAGTAGGGAAAAATATCATATATTTACTGCTCCACCTATTTAATCCTCATTATTTTACGTCTACCCATTACCTCCCATACCTCTACCTCAGTACCCGGAGTAAGTGCTACTCTGAGATCCTCCTCTGTAGGCTTCTGTACTTCATATACCTCATATGTAGTAAGATCCATGAGCTGAACCATCGTACCTAGATCAGAGATTATCTGCGCAGTTTTTTTGCTCACAACGGGCACCTCTACCCTAGTATCCGTAGGGGCTATGAGTGTCCTCTTTACATTATCGAAGAGCCCTATAGCTACTATTCTAGCCTTTGCTGAACCATGCTTTCCGGGTTTAGACTTCTCTACTTCTACAACTCTACAGGGTTCTCCATCTATAACTACAAAGGATCCGGGCTTTAGACTGCCTGCTTCCACCGGTTTAGTGGACAAATATCACACCCCGATACTATATTAACTTATGCTAATATAATAGCCTTTGGGATGAATTAATAAACAGCTACAGCACTATGTTAGTGTATGAAAACTGGAGTGTTAGCTAAAGTGAATGAAGAAAGTATTGAAGTAGTTTCAAGAATCCTGAAAATACTTAGGGAAAGAGGGATTGAAGTACTTCTAGAGGATAAACTTGCAAGTGCTTTAGGTGAAGAGGGATGTAGTATGGAGTTTATAGATAAGAATTCCGATGTTTTCATCATAGTTGGTGGTGACGGTACTCTTCTCAGATCAGTCTTTAATCTAAAGTCCGCTGTAGATAAGCCTATAATAGGAGTACGTACAAGAGATTCGTTAGGATTTTTAATGAGTATATATGATACTAGTAGACTTGAATCCTACTTAGATATGTTTATGAAAGGATCCTATACCCTACAACAAATAACTAGACTTCGTCTGAAATTCAAAGATGTAGATGTGAATCTATTAAATGACCTTCTAATACGGAGCTCTCAATCACATAAACTGCTCTACCTGACGGCAGTGGATTTAGATACTGGTGAGACGATACTGAGTGGAGGGATGGATGGAGTACTTATTGCTACAACTGTTGGATCTACGGCCCACTCGCTATCTCTAGGAGGCCCAGTACTAGACCCACGTTTAAAAGCCTTCATACTTCATCCTATAGCTCCTCTTTCATACTTAAATAGGACTATTATACTGCCTTCTGACTTCAGGATTTGTTTAAATAACTTTAGTGACGATATCAAATTAGTAGGTGATGGTTTCTATACTGCTGAACTAAGTAAAGAGGAGAGTATTGAAATAAGTAGTGGGGAAGATGTAAAAATAGTAAAGTTTAGAAATGATTTCTATAGAAAGTTAAGAGCTCGATTGATATGGACAGGTTAAAGAAGAGGATATTGGTAATAGATAGCCCAGCCTTCATAAACCTTAAGATACCACTACAACCGCTTGAAAATACTGTTTACGTTACTACTCCACGAGTGCTCAACGAGCTTAAAGATCGAATGAGCGAACTTCACGCCTCTGTAGCTCTTATGCAGAGAGTGATTAAAGTAGAAAATCCTTCCGAGAGCTCACTTAAAGAGATTAAAAAAGTCCTAAGAATCCTAGGAGAGGATATATCTAGGACTGATATTTCCGTGGTTGCACTAGCACTGGATTATAAAAAGAAGGGAGAGAATGTTACTATATTAACTGATGATTATTCATTAGCTAATGTTGCGAACTATATGGATCTCAAGGTAAAGTTACTTACAAAGAAGGAATTTAAGAGTGTGATAAAGTGGAGATACCAGTGTCCCTCGTGTAAGAGATATTTTAAGGAGAAGAAGAGATGCCCCTTTTGTGATGTTGAGCTTATCAGAAGGGGAAGGCGTATTAGATCTGTAGATCCTTAAGTTTGCTAATGATATTTCTTAGAATCTCTATGTCTTGACTATTGTCATACGGTTCTAATAAACTCCCGCATACAGGACATGTAAACATATTGTTATATGCCTCATTAAAAGTAAGTTTAGGGATATCCCTGTTAGGACATACGTAAAAACTATTGTTCTCTTCGTACCTAAGTCTTATCTCTAGTTTTCTTAGAATCTTACTCTTTCGTTGTTGTACTAGTGTTCTTACGGGTTCATCTGTAAAATACCAGTAGTACGAGTACCAGCCTATTTGTGAGTCCTTTACTCTCCTATACCTTAAGATGCCAGCATCAAAAAGCTTGTGGAGCATTACCCTCACAGTAGCGACATCTTTATCCAGTATTTTAGCTAGTTCTTCATCCGTAACTTCTCCTTTTTCTTTAATAATATCTATTATCTTGACTCCCTCATCACCCAATAATATTTCAGATAGCCTTCTGAGAGCTTTCACCTCTGTTGTTAACATACCCTACACCTCGACCCTAATCACCCTCTTACCTCTTGGAGACGGAATTATCCTGATCTTAGCTCCTTCAAATAATCTTGATAGCTCCTTTCCTTCAAAGAGTCTATCAAGAAACACAGCTAGTGCTGCCACCTCACTATGAGGTTGATTCCCTATGGCTACGTTGAAGTCTGCTTTTCTATAGATTTCAGCCGGCACTTTTTCAGCACCGACTACTACTAATATATTAGTAGAACTCCTTTTTATACGTTCTAATACATCACTCGTCTCTATGTTCTCTCCATACATGGTGAGGTGTACAACGACCCCCCCTTCTCTCTTCCAATCCTCAATTACTTTTTTCCAAGGAACTCCAGATACTATTTCAAACTTTCCTCCCCACCTCCTAACTACATCCTTAATTTTTCTTTCTATTCTATGATCTACGATATCAGCAAATACTATTCCATCAGCTCCAAATGCTCTTGCAACAAGTGCAACATGTGTACTCACTCTCCTGTCCCTTTCTGGTCTATGTCCTAATCTCAGTACATAGACCTTATACTTTTCTATCGACAATTATACCCCCTAGTTTACTTATCCTCTTCATTTTACTCGCTAACCACTCTCTTTTAGCTCCTACGAGTAATCGATTATTATCAATCCTTACTATCTTACATCCTTCACTTAGCATGTCTACTAAACTACCTAAATTGTCGCTTCTCTTTAACGCGATCTCGATTTCCACATACCCTGGAAGGTTGTTGAGTATAGTTTTCACAAGTAAGTCTATGTTCCATACCTTCTTTGCGGAGATGGGAATTAGGGGTTTATTAAGCCAACTTAGTTTCTCTATTCTCAGCTCGACATCGTCAAGTGATAATAAGTCTATCTTATTCAATGCCACTACCATAGGCTTAGACCCTGCCCCTATGGTCTCTAGTACTTCAAGGCAGGCTTGTACTTTTCTACTTATTTCATCTAACTCCTCACTTGCATCGAGAACTATTATTAGGATATCTGAATTATTTATCTCCTCTAGTGTAGTATAGAATGATTCTATTAGAAGAGGAGGAAGAGAGTCTATGAATCCTATAGTATCTGATATTATCACAGGAACTCCATTAAATCTAGTTCTCCTTATCGTAGTTGAGAGAGTGGCAAAAGGCTTTCCATCAATATAGCCGTTCTCTCCCGTAAGCACGTTAAAGAGAGATGTCTTTCCAGCACCGGTATATCCAGTTATGGATATGAGGTAGGCTCCTGACCTAGTTCTCCGTTTATGTGCTCCCATCTTCCTCTTTCTTATCCTCTTTAACTCTTTGTTTATCTTAGATATTCTCTCTCTTATGTGTCTCTCATATACCGTTGCATCATATTCTCCACCTCCCATGAATCCTGGAAGTTCTTCTCTTTTAGCTACGTGTACGTACTCCTTCGCAAAGGATAGCTCTCTTCTCAACCTTGCTAGTTCTATTTGGAGCTTGGCTTCTTTATCTCCAGCTCTTTTTGCAAAAATCTCCAATATCAATTGAAATCTATCTATCACATCTACCTTAAACAGTTTTGAAAGATTGTGTGCTTGAACAGGTTTAAGTTCATTGAAAAATATTACCTTATCCACGCCTAGTTTTTCTATTAGCTCTGATAGCTCTAGTGCTTTTCCATATCCTATTTGGTAAGCTGCATCTTGAACTCTGATCTGTTCCACCTCCGCTATGGGTATGTAACCTGCTGCTAATGCTAGTTCTCTCAGCTCGTGGAGGTAACTCCTCTCCCTAGATAGCCTCCTCTGTACTAGTAGTACTCTCTCCCCCTCCACGTTTTTCACCCTTTCTCCTCTCTCTGAGCACCATAATGTCTCCCAGGGTCAGATCTACAGTACGTCTAGTGATAATTTTCTCCTCCCTCTCCACTCTTTTTAATAGCTCTATTTTAAGTATTCTCTCTAGTCTTTTAGCGAGTTCTACAGTAGGCTCGAGTACTCCCTGTTCTATCCTTCTTATAGTGGACTCCTTTTCCCTTACCATCTGTGCTAGTAACTCTCTAGTCAATCCCATGTTTTCTCTAGCCTTTCTTATCCTTTCACCATAATCCTCTACCAACTCTAAGTTCAGAATGTCCTCCCGATAGCTTTTAGTCCTTATTCTTTTCTCTTTTCTCTTTACCTCAGGTCTTATTAGATCCTCTACTGGAACTACCTTAATTACCCTGTGCTTACTAGCACATATTCTACATACTATGAGCTCACTCTTCTCTATTCTAACCCTATACCCTACTCCCACTATTTCTCTACCACAGAGCTCACAGTATAACTTCATGTGAGTCTCTATATAGAAGAGACGATATCGATTTAAGTATTACTCAGAAGATCATTTAGAGGACAATGTCATTAGTTAAGCCTACAATACTCGAACTAGAGGTTATAATGTCTAAGTTAAATTATCAATATGGGAATAACCTGGGTAGTAAGTTTATGGACAATTTTCTTGATGAGATTAGTATAAGAAGATCAAAGAGAACAGGGAGAATAAGAGAAATATACGTGAAAGATTGTTTGGTATTTACCCTGAGGCCAACTGATGGTTTCTTGATACCAACCCTAGCAGGAGGAAAACTGATTAAAGAGCTCGTATCTCCTCCTCATTTAAGAGTAGTTATAGATGAAGAAGCCGTGAACTTTGTAGCTAAGGGAAGATCTGTATTCTCAAAACACGTAGTATCCATAGACTATAATCTAAGAGCAGGTGATGAAGTCATAATAGTAGATACTAACGATAACCTAGTAGCAATAGGTAGATTAGTACTCTCTCCTATAGAAATTCCCAGTTCATCACGTGGAGTAGCGGTGAGAGTTAGGAAAGGAGTTTTGATAGATCGTTCTACGTAGGTTTTAGATACCTCCTTCATACCATAGCCCTGTAAATTTTCTTCTCTCGATAGTTGAAAGCTCTCTTCTCAGAAAATTGAGAACAGTTTTATGCTGTCTTCCAAGGATTATCATTCTTATAGCCTCTCTAACTATCATTACGTATTCGTATTCACCCATAATTGCGACATACCTATTGTAGATGCTTACTTTAACTCCCGTAATCTCTTCAAGTGCTCTTCTAAACTTTCCTTTTTCTCCTATTATTCTGCCCTTTACCCTCACTATGTCTTCTCTTCTCTTGAAGTATTCCTTTAAATCTATAACCTCTAGTAGGAAGTTTTCATCAAGAAGCCTCATAGCATCTTCTGCACTAAAACCATAACCTATAGCCTCTATTACTCTCTTTACCCTCTCTATACTCATTATAGTGGCACCTTCCCTAGGTATTATAGTAATCTCCCCAGTTCTACTATCTACAATTATACTGGTGTTAGTGCTCTCCTCTATTTTTCTTTTAACATTTCCCTTACTACCTATTAGTACCCCTACTCTCTCAACTGGTATGTTTACTACAATCCTACCTTTAGCCCCTTCTCCCGAGTATACTATGCTCATTTGTCTTAAGACATACTATCGTATAATTTAAAGTTACTTTCTGACAGTCTAAGAAAGAAATATTACTTCGTAATATATAGTAGTATACAAGATGATGTCTATGGGAGTCCCTCGAAGAGTAGAAATAGTGAGTAGAATTGTGAGAATTCTTATAATAGTGATGATAATAGCGGTAATAGCTCTTGGAGTAGGATTAGGCACTCTTTTAGGGAGCGTAGGAGTCAGTGAAGCTGCCATAATAATAGATCCTCTCACTGCAGAAAAGAGAGTAGTCTTAGGACCGAGATACTTCATAAAGAAGCCATGGGAATACTACGTAGTAATAAAGTATGGAGTAGAATCTCTAGATATGTGGACAGAGGCGCCAGGAAAGCACGGAGAATGGCCTGCAATAACCTGTCTTACTAAGGATGGACTAGAGGCTCGTGCGGATATAACTGTTAGGTGGAGAATAGACCCGGAAAATATAATAGAATTATACACGTACTACCCCGGACTTGATTGGGAAAGTAGAACACTTGTTCCTCTGCTCAGAGAAATCGTTAGAAATGTAATAGCCTCCTATACAGCTGTGGAAACCATAGAAAAGAGGGGAGAGATCTCTAATAAGATAGCCAATGCTTTTATACAAGCGGTTAAAGAGGAGAAGACTCTCGCAAACGCTATAATAGTCGAGGGAATAGATCTGAGGAATATAGACCTTCCAGATAAATTTAAGGCGGCTGTAGAGGCTAAATTAACAGAAGAGCAAATGATGTTAGCAGCAAAGTTTAAAGCTGAAAGAATGAGGATAGAGGCTAATGCAACTGCACAAATGACCATAATAAAAGCACGAGGAGAGGCACAGGCCCAGATAGAGAGATCGAGAGGAGAGGCACTAGCCTTCCTCATAAAGGCAAATGCTACCGCAGAAGGTTATCGTAAAATCTTAGATTCACTCGGTGCTGCTAACAACACAGAGATAGCGAGAATGCTTATACTTAGGGATACACTTACTCAGATTAGAGGAAACGTTATCATACTCCTAACCTCGGGACCTCAAGGTACGGTGGTACCAGTGATACCACTAGAAGGTACTGAAGAGATCTTAAAGAGAACTTAATTTTTTACCAACCCTCCGGTGGAATCTCTATAGCTATGAAGCCTACCCTTCTAGCCACTCTACGTATGCGCTTGAATATATTTTTAAATTCTCTTTGGCTTAGTGTGTAGACGTTCCATACATATATATCTACTGTACCAGCCAATCTATAGCACTCTTCGAGTGTAGACGGCCCACTCAGAGGTACTTTGCCGTGAACGATCCTAACCCTGAGTTCGTCACTTGCTATATCAACAATAAAGGCTCGGTAGTCTTTGTACTTAAGTTCTAGATATTTTAGTTCTTCACTACGCGCTACTATACTCTCCTCTTCAGAGAGCTTTATTTCCGGAGTCCTAAGATCAAACCCTTTTGCCTTAATCTCTCTAAGAACGTACTCCCATCTGTCCCTTACATCCAATCTCATATTCTCTTTAAGGTGAAGAAGAATTATTAACGTTTAGCTATTGATGTTTACTGAGAAATTTAGGTTTACATTGATCGAATATGAGTTTTAAAACGTGTTACACACCTGCTCCCATTAGCTGTTTAGTACAAACATAGTATCTACTAGTTACCCTACTAAGTATCTATGTTAACCAATTTTATGAATTTAATAATTATTAAAATGCAGTACCGATCAGTACATAGGATTAATTTTAAATTAGCTAGTTGTTTATTGAATTGGTCTCCAAAAAGGTGTTACATATTAATGAGAATACTGAGAGATGGAGAGCAGACAGAGAGAATGAGCAAATGTGGTTATAGGCTAGACATATTTAAGTATGATGCAATAGTCTCACAACTAGATCCTGATTTGAGATTTATCTATAAAATGTTCATAAGAATGTATTTAGACAATAAGTTATATTTCTACATTAGAAAAGATCTACTAAAGTTAGATAGAGCTATCATAGATAAGGCTGTGAAGAAAGGAGTTCTAGTAGAGATAGAGAAGGATAATGTCAAGTATGTAGCTTTGAATCCAGATAAAGCTCCCTGGTAGTTCTCAATTAAGTCTTAAGTTGAATACTGTTCTTAAATTAGCACTACTTTCTACTGGTGGGGCCGCGGGGATTTGAACCCCGGACCACGCGGGTTCTTGCTAGAAGTCCCAAGCCGCGCACTCTACCCAAGCTGAGCTACGGCCCCTATTCTTTCCCAACCTATTGTTAGACTATTCCTTTGTATATAAAAGAATTGCCTTGATAGGTACTTTTTTCAATTACTAGGTATACTGATCTTGAAGGAACAATGGAGAGCATAACTAGTATTGGTATAGACCTAGCAGGAGTACCCAGTAGACCTACTGGTATATGTATACTAAGTCAAAAAGTTGTAAAGACTATGATAGTCTTCAAGAATGAAGAAATATTGAGTATAGTATCGATTAAAAAACCCGACATAATAGCTATAGACGCTCCTCTCGCTCTTCCAAAAGGTAAGAACCTAGACTCTAAAAAGTGTATTAGGGAGTGTGATAGAGCTCTTTGGAGGATGGGCATAAAGTTCTTTCCAATAAATTTTGGAGGGATGAGAAAACTCACTCTGAGGGGAATAGACCTTAGGAAGAAATTAGAAAGTTTAGGATATCTAGTCATTGAGACATATCCCGGTGCTGTACAGGATTTACTCGGACTTCCTCGGGCCAAAAGGGATGCAGAGAGATTGAGAAGAGGTTTAATAGATATGTTTAATCTAAAAGGAGATATACTAAACAAACCTCTTAGTCACCATGAATTAGATGCTATAACGTGCGCTATAGTTGGTAGGCTCTATATCGAGGGTAGGTACTTAGCCCTAGGTGATCCGGATGAAATTCTCATGATACTACCAAGACCAATTTAATATATTTTCATTTAGTAAGAGAGAGTATTAAATCTGAGGCTATTTCTGTGGCCCTAAATTTAGATAGCTCTAAGGACAGCCTTCTAGCTCTCGTCTGATATTCTTCACTTAGGAGCTCCTCTATAGCATTTTTCAATTTTTCTTCATTTATTTCATTTTGTAGTATAGTTTTAGCAATGCCCAGCTCTTCTATACTCTTAGAGTTACCAATCCTCTCAGTATGACCTCTATTAGGTAGTGCGAGGATAGGTACACCGTAGTACATTCCCTCAGCGATCGTAGTATGTCCCCCATGGCATACGAGGAGATCAGCGATCTTCAGCAGTTCATACTTATTTTCTATCCAGGGAAGGACTAGTACATTCTCGTTAAGATCATAGGGTTCTCCTTTGTAGAGCAATCCTGAGGAAACGAGTATTACGACATTCTTATCGAACTCTATTCCTCTAAGTACATTGAGTACTATTTCATATAACTTCTTTTTCTCCTCTCGTGTACCACTTATGAGGACTAGTACTAACTTCTTATTACGAAAGCCTAATCTATCTTTTAGCACATTCCTAGGTGGTAGTTCATAGGGATATACTTCTATTAGTGGTCCTATAAATACACTTTTATCCTTATATTCTTCACTAAACACTATGTTATCCTTTGATATAGTAAAGGGTGGAGGAAAATCTGGAATTAGCATAAGATCACTCCTCTTCCACACATTGGCCATGAGCTCAAATAGTACATGCTCAACCAAACCTTTCACTTCTTTCTTTTTCAGTGGAATTCTTACAATCATCTGATTGGTTATCAATACTAGAGGTAGATCCCATAGTATCGCTGCAGCCGCTGAGGATAGTCTACTATCTGATACTACTACTTCTGGTGAAGAAATCTCCATGTAATATAGTTCTGCTCCTATCTGTCTTAAAAATACATATATTATCTGAGGGCCCTTAGCTATAGTACCCCTTAGATCTAGTGCCCCGGAAGGGTCTAATTCGTATTCGAGATCGTACGATTTAAGTACGATAAAGCCTTTAGATTTGAGGTAATTTACAGCATCCCCATAGGTTGAGAATAGTACTTCATGGCCCCTCCTAGTTATCTCTGAGGCTATTGATGCGCATCTTGATGCATGCCCCAGTCCTATACCACATGGTGCGAGGTATACTCTCATCTATTCCCTACCCAGGTATAATGCTCTTTCGATTACCTCTCCATTAGGATGGAGTTCGTAGAAGATTTGAGTTTTAAATTTATAGATTCTTACATTAGAATCTCTCCATGCATTCATTGGAAGCCCAGCCCTTAAGCACACCTGTTGAAGCATTTCACTCTTATCCCAATCCTCCTCTACAGCAGTCTGGGGAAGAACAACACTCCTATATCTTCCACCAACTTCTAATACTACACCTTCTAAGCCTAACTTAAGCTGGCTTAAGCACTTTTCAATATCACGTGTATCAAGCGGTTCAAGATCAGATACGATGGTCACTTCGAATACTATGCTATTTAATTCTCCTATATTGAGGGGGGGATACCTGTAATCTCTGACAGCTACTTCTATTGCTGATCTTATAGTAGCTTCTATTAGTGGCAGTACTGGATCCACCATTCCTCTTCTACCCCTTAATACTCTTCTCTTCACTCCTCCTCTTTCACTGACTATCTTCTCCAGAGAGACGAATACACCACGTTTTTCGTATAATTTCCTTGGCAGTCCTTGTGGAACCATAATGTATACTCCTCTACTTAAATACCTATCAACAGCTAATCTCGCATAACGAACAAGGAGTGTACCTTCCTCTAATGTAAGTTCAGACAATGTTATCCCCCTCGCTCCTTAAGATTACTTAACATTTTCCGTTTAATCCTTTCTGCCCTATCGAGTATACGAGACATATTATGTAGATGTACTCCGATCCAATAAACCTTATCACAGCTTTCGCACTTGAAAAAGACATTATGGTACTTCAATACGGATTCTGGCACTTTTCCTCTCAGATGGATCTTAGCAACCCTTATTAGCTTTCCTCCACACCTAGGACATCTAGTTTTAGATAAATCCACTCTTAGTACTATTCCTATTTCTATGGATAGTATTGCAAGTATCTTCTCTATACTCCTCTCTTCTATCAATATCGATCTAATGCCCTTTCTGATAGCTGTACTATGTAGTTGTCTATCTGATGTGAGCACTATACGCAGATCATTCTTTGCATGATGGAGGAGTTCTTTATCACTCATCTTTGTCGAGTACACAACATCGTAGCCTAGTACTCTAAGCCACTTAGCTACATGCCCTAGCATTCCATCTACTATGAATCTCGGCTCTCTACTCATACACTCTTAACCCCTCAAATATACCTCTACACTCTAGTATGTGAAAGCCTCCTGTTGGTAGATCTCTGTACAACTGATCTATTGTAGTAAGTAGTCTTACTCCTCTTCCTCTACAGAATTTCCTTAGGTGCTCAAATACTTCATGTACCAGTTTACTTTTTGGAATATGTCCTGGTACTAGTACTACTTTATCACTGTATACTGTGGCTCTTGTGCTAGGAAGTACTCTTAAGAGTATTCCCGAGTCCGATTTTTCAGCTACTAATACCACCTCTAGTTTTACATTTCTTAGATAATTTCTTTTACCATATATCATGAAGGCTCCTCTTTTAAGGTATTCACCTGAAGGAGGGGATTTAGTAACCTGTTCTGCTCTTACCCAGAATACGTCAACGGATGCTAATCCTTCTCTCCAGGCCCTTGAGAAGACAGCGGTGAATTCAGCAGCTTCTCTTATGTCTTTATCACTAAATTTCTTACTCTCAGTCCTTATAACAGTTATAGGAGACCCATATATGTCCGCATGGAGTACTATATCATGGCGCCTCATGTATTTTCTAACTATAGTCTCATTTTGTTTACTGTCCCTACCAGCTATCACCAAGAATCCGTTACTAGTTATGAACCATCTGAACTTTTCGTACCATGCTTTTTCTCTACTAACTACTCTCTCTTCTACTTCTTCTTCCATCTCTATTACTTTCTTTTTCAGCCTTTCAAGTTCTCTTCTTGCTTCTCTCATAGCGTGTTTTATCTCTTTTGCACTCCTTCGCAAGTTTTTGACCTCATTATAGATTCTAGATATATTCGCTCCTGCACTCAATCTAGGATTGAGCTCTATTTCAACTCCATTTAGTGCCATATACACTACTTTCTTATCCAGCGCTACTCTAGCTCGTATCCTCATTCCGAGTACTTTCTCCAAGGTACTCTCGAGTAGTGCTCCCGCCTTCTCGAATTCTCCATTCATAATAACCTTATTAAGCTCATCTAGGATACTTTGTATCGTATAAATTCGTGTTGAAAATGTCTGTGCTATTTTAGACAACACTCTTATCCTATTCTCCACCTTCTCTATTGCCCTCTTTTGAGCTTCTATTCTTCTAGTTATTTCCTCTATTTTCTCTCTAGTCTTTGCGGTTGTACTAGCCTTTATTTCATTTAGAACTTTACTAAGGTAGATCTTTTCAATAGCTTCGTTAGTAGTTGGTAGGTACTCCTTTCCTCTAAATTCCCTATCTATTGTGAAGTCTAATACTCTCAACCTTGCCTCTCCATCTTTAGTTGTTAGTATGTGAGGTTTGGGTTGTTCGTCTACCTCTTGGATTATTCTCCTGATCTCATTTAAAATTCCATAGATCCGCTCTCGCAGATTATATGTCTTTACTTTAGGATCAACTCCACATCTCATACAGGCTTCTTGTACCAACTCTGGTGGCACATTTAGGCATTTAACTAGAGCTCTCAGAACACCCTTTTCGCTACTAGTACTCTTAAGAATGGCTTCTTCAGCATCCTTAGACAGGGGATCTACTCCCCTGAGAGGAGGTCTTTTATAGAGAGAACCTGGGACTATATCTCTATCTTTCATCTTCTTATATCTATACGCTGCAATTATCTTATTATCTTCACAGTTCACTAGTACAATATTACCCTCTCTAATAATCTCTATGACCAATAGGTACTCCTTATCCGACTTTACTAATCTCAAATCTATAACCCTGTCCATATCATACTGTTCTACATCAACTACAGTAGCCCCTCTTATGTACTTTCTCAATAGCATGCATATCGTAGGTGGTTGTTTAGGATGGGGGAGTGAAAAGGAGGTTAAGAATACTGTTTTCCCGACCCATACGACTAATTCTCTCTCACCCTTTGCGGGTATACGTAGTTTTATGGAGAATATATCATCGGCTAATTTGTATACATTACTTATCTTAGCTCCAGTTAATACATGCCTAAACTCTCTTACGAGTGCTCTAATCTCAAGTGAAGTGAGCGCCGGTACTTTGACCTTAGACATGTTATCGAGGATTTAGACCAGAGTTAAAATATTTATCTTCCGATAGGTAGATGAGGAATGATTTACAAGGTGAAAGACCGTGAAGGAAAAGTTGCTTCATGTGATTAGGCTAATAGTAGGTGTTGCTGTAGGTACTATTTGTGGGATACTCGGGATTACAGGAGTGATGGGATTAATTCCAGCTGGTCTAGCATACATATTATTGTATGTACTAAGTAAGAGATTCTCCAGTGGACACGAAGAAGGAGTTACTGGGCTCATTGAATACATAGGACTCTGGCTATGCTCGTGGTGTTTATCATATAGTATATTGTACAGATAGTGTTTGTGTTTAACTTATTCCATGCTCTGCAATCTCAAAAAGTACTTTCTTTCTCTCTAATCCCCTTCTACTGAACTCTAGAGTGGCGCTTCTGACATTATCCCTAACCCTCCTGAGGAATATCCTATCCGTGACAAATGCTTCCACATAGTGGGCTCCTAAGGGTTTAGTACCCTCTCCGGGTACTTCAGTAACCTGATTAGCTATTACAACGGCAATATTGAGTTCCTTAGCTATTCTACTCATATTCTTCATAAAGCCCGCTAACTCGTGGAGTATTAGAAGAGGCTCTTTAGCTATATCGAGCCTGTATAGTGCTGCTATATCATCTACTACCACTAGTCTAACATCTCTATTAGCGGTTATAAAGTCGTATACCATATTGGGTATATTAACCTGCACTGAGAAATTGTATGCTCTTGCGTAGACTATATTCCTTAATGCTTCCCTAGGATCTAGTCCTCTATACTCTGCAATCTGGATAATCCTCTCGGGTCTAAAGGTACCCTCAGTATCTATATAGATAGCCTTACCAGAGAGACCACCCTCCTCAGGAGGAAGCTGAACCATAACACACAACTGATGACACAACTGAGTCTTACCAACACCAAACTCACCAACAAACTCAGTAATTCCATATGTGATTATCCCTCCCGCCAGTATCTCGTCTAAACTCTTACAACCAGTAGAGATCCGTTCCACTTTAAGTAATCTATTGATAAGATCCCCGAGAGTCTCCACGGTTATTGTTGTCATTACAGGTCTACTATTCCATGTTCAGTTATCTGGAATACTGCCTCTACTTCAGGATGTTTAGGAGAATCGAATATCCTAGCTATCCTCCTATTATCTTTACCCTTTCTGATCCATACTCTGTAGGTGCATCCATGTGCTACTATGTTACCTCCAGCTGGTCTCAATGGATTCCCTATGAAGGCCGAAGGATCCGCTATTACTTGATTAGTCACAACTACCGCTAGGTTGTATATATCTGCTACTCGCAGTAATTGATGAACATGCCTATTAAGTTTCTGTTGTCTAACAGCTAGATTCTCTCTTCCTGGGTATTCAGATCTAAAGTAGCTGACTAAACTATCCACTACTAATAGTTTAACATTTTCGGACTGAATTATGGGCTCAGCTTCTTTTACTAGGAGCATTTGATGATCTGAATTGTATGCTCTTGCGTAGACTATATTCCTTAATGCTTCCCTAGGATCTAGTCCTCTATACTCTGCAATCTGGATAATCCTCTCGGGTCTAAAGGTACCCTCAGTATCTATATAGATAGCCTTACCAGAGAGACCACCCTCCTCAGGAGGAAGCTGAACCATAACACACAACTGATGACACAACTGAGTCTTACCAACACCAAACTCACCAACAAACTCAGTAACAGCCTGGGTCTCTATACCTCCTCCAAACATATCATCAAGTGCCCTACTCCCAGTGGATATGAAATTTATCTTCATCCTCTTCTCGTATACTTCTTCAGCTGTAGTGAACTTTATACCAAGTAGTTTTCTGGCGTATTCCGCTATTCTAGCAGCTCTTTCTTCACTTACACCGAGTACCTCTGATAGTGTTCTAGCTGGAGCCACAGCTATAGCCTCGACAGTAGCAAAACCCGCTTCCTTGAGCTTTTCAGCTGAGGCTGGTCCAATTCCCTTTATATCGGTGAGATTCAATTCGCTCATTTACATTTCCCCTATGGAAGTCCTCTCATCCTATATATAAAAATTACGTTGGTTTTTAAGTTGTCGATTTTATGAAGAGGAGAGTAGAATAGGTCTCTTTCCTGTATAGTACTTAGAGTACTCTACTTACACTTTATTATCATATGCGTTCGAAAATAATACTGAGGTGAACAGTAGTGAATGAGCATTTATTTAGGTTGGGAAAATTAGCCTTAAGAATTAACCACATGAGGAAACCTAAGACAAACGATATAGTTAAACGCCTTTTAGTACTCCCTCCGAAGAGAATTATCCTGAAGAACCTGCTATCAATAAACCCGATCACAGCTTTTAACCCAGCAATACAGATGCAGGAGGGAGAAATAAAGGTCTATACGAGGATTACTACTGGATATTATACTTACAGTAGTGTGATTGCCGAGTTCGCACTCAAATTAGATGATATATATGAGGGAGTACACGACAAGATTGAAGCCGAAGTTACGATAATCCCTGATAGTGAAGTGGACTTCTGGGGAGTTGAAGATCCCAGAATCACGACTATTAATGGGAGGGGGTTCATGACCTATACAGGCAGGACACGATGGTTTTTTGAGGGTAAAGTAAACAGAACAGTTCCCATTGTAGCCGAGAGACGTAATGGAACTTGGAACAGAAGGTTCTATCTCAAGCTTCCACCACTTCTAGACCAAATAGTTTCCCTAAACAAAGATGCCTTTACACAAGTTCTGGATGATAAGATACTACATGTCTTCCACAGACCTATCTTTGAGAACAGTCCTCCCTCTCTATGGCATGGAACTCTTCCTCTAGAAGTCTTAGATAAGGAGAAGTTTAGAGAGGAAGTCATTATGAATAACGAGTTAATAATGTTCCCTGCAGACTTTGAACGAAATGTAGGTTGGGGTGCTCCTCTACTTAAGATAGATGACGGATATATTGCTATAGCCCATGCTAGAGGAATTGATGAAGTCTACCGCCTATATTCTCTACTCCTAACTCTTGAAGGAGATAGACTCGATATAACAGGAGTCTCTGAGACCTATATAATGGAGCCTAAAGAGATCTACGAGAAGTGCGGAGATCGCCCGAATGTAGTGTTCATCTGTGGTGCAGAGGTAATAGGGGATAAAGTACTGATATCCTATGGTGCCGCTGACCAGTTCATTGCTTTCGGTGAAATTGAACTCTCCGAACTCGTGAATTCTATTAGAGAGATCAAGTGATACTATAAAATACACAATACCACTTAGCTTAGTTGTGATCACGTTAAGTCTCTTCAGCTCTGTAGTATATGAATTTAGGCATTATTTTATTGTCCGAAAGATGGTATTCTGTTGAAGAGGAATACTCCAGTAGTCTCTTAGTTCACCTATATCGACTCTTAGCCATGCTGGGAGGAGATGCCATATACACATGTTACTGTAATAATCACTCCCCCAGATGGGTTCACCTGTTTCACTATCGTAGCTGAAGTATATATTCCATGGTGACCTTTGATATCTGACTACGTTCTCATAAGCCCTCTTTGCTACCTCTAAGCCCTCTTTTAGTAGTCCAGTGTAAAGACAAGTTGCAGCATAATTCATAACTTCTCCGAAAATCACTACTTCAGAGTGAGGACCAGGTTCAGGAACCCCCTCAGGTCTCACTCCACTTACTGCACCAAATTTCGTCGCTCTCACGTTTAGGTGAAAGACTGCATGAAGGGCACTCACTATATGCTCTCTCGGAAGAATATCACCAAGTCCTAGTAGGTATGCGTAGAGTTGTCCCATCAGTTGATTACATAGACAGACTTCTGAGATCTTCCCTGTCTCTGGTTCACTATATAACCTATAGTAAATACCGTTCCAGAGCTTATGCTCGTAGTTCACTCTACCTATCTTAAACCACATATCACACTCCGTAGCAAATTCTCTATCACCTGATAATCTCGCCATCTCCTCAGCAGCCCTTAATGCGGCCAGCCATATACCTGCTACGTAAGCTGAAGTTCCATAGAATCTCCACTGATCGTAGTACTGCATAGAGACTTCATTTACGAGGTAGTCGCCATCAGTATCTAGGCTCTGTGCATAGCATACAGCTCTCTTTACATTGGGATAGATATTATCCAGGAATTTCTTACTCCTCGTAAATAAATAGTCTCGATATACCATAAGTACAAACTCTGAGGAATTTAGTGATTTTTGCGTCTCGTAGTATGGTTTATCAAATAGTTCGGGTCTTCCGAAGGCAAATGGTATTGCTCCATCCTCACGCTGTAGAGAAGCAAAGTACTGCATTACTTTAAGCTCTATTTCAGGGAAGAGGAGAAGTATTGGAAGTGATCCATTGAAACGACATACTATGGTCTCAGTTATCGGACATCCCGTAAATGATTCACTATGGGCAAATCTTCCATCTTTTATCCAAAGTGTGTTCTTAACTAAAGAATATAGGCTATTCAATAGTGCATCCTCAAGCCACTGGGGTAATTTAAAAACTCGAATCTTACTATGTAAAGTACTAGTTCTCTCATAGAGAGCATTGAAGTTCCGTAGGGAGTAGAGTATTACCTCCTTCGAGTTCTTGAACCAGTTAGCATACATCCTACCTATGAATTTACCTTCTGAATCTCTTAGATTGGGAAAGAACCAGCTAAGGGCAAATATAACATCCCTCTCACCGAGAGGAGGAAGAGTAAATCTCTGTACAAGAGCTCTTGCAACAGGATCCTTCGAAGATCCCTTAAATCTCCTAAGACTACAGTCCTTAACAAAGATATCCCAGAAGGTTTTAATACTGCTACTAGACCAGGGACTCGATATCTCTACTTCCACCCCTTCTCTCATTATAGAGGCAATAGTATAGTTACCTTGATCCACATAGAGTACAGTACCCTTGATATTATCCTCTTTGAACACTCTTGATCCCAGGCTATATCCCCAAGAGAATAGAAGAGCAGCAGTTAACGACTCTGAGACCCTGCTTCGAGCAGTTAGCTTGAACAAGACCACAGGTAGTCCAGAACACCTAGGATCGCCAGGTATAAAAGGAGAAAATGCTTTAAGATGAAGATCCAGAGGAATTTCTTCATCTATGTAGTATATTGTGATGAAGGGGAATAGACCCGAGTATTTTAGGTACTCGATAGCGGGGAGTCCGAAGGGTGCAGGATTCTCAAGGACTTTCGCAACTTTATGCCTCGAAGTAGAGACCAGTATTGCTAGAAAGGAGTGTTCAGGTCTTAAGATCGGTGCACGCGGATTACCCATGGTCACGATCTCTTGAAAAGATCCATCAGTTCCGATAGTTATGAAGCCCGTTCCTAAACCACCTAGAGGCATTCCTTCCTTAGCCTCTCCTAGTCCATACTCCATGTAATGAGCCTTTAGTAGTACTGTTCCTTTCCTTTAAATACACTTGCTAGGTATTCTATAGGACATGAGCTTAGAGAAGTTAGTCTCATGAAATAGCTACTTAACTTCTGTTTCTTCTACCTCTTTTGTTTCTTACTGCTAGTAGATAGGTTAGAGCTCCCCCCTTATCAGCCTTAAATTTTACTACACCCGTGCATTTAGAGACCCTATGAACATTGAGAAAATGGGTCTAAACACTCTGTGCGTTCCTGAGGTTAATTACGAGTAAAATGAGCGGCTAGCGTAAGGAGTGCAAGCCGACCCAAGATTGACGTTCTCCCCACTAAAGTGGGGAGATTTGTGCTCCTGTCCTTGTGGACTTCGGAGCACGGGGTGTGCCACCACCCCGATGGGCATACCTCCACTGAGGAGGGGGGCCATATCGGTACCCTCATTGGTACTGTGTTCGGTCTAGCCCCCAAGCCCCGACCAGACACCTCAGCTACCGACGGAGAGGATTATTCAAAGGGATATTTAAGCTTAACACCATTCATCCCTCCACTACAGTAGGGGGCTTTCTGGCGTCGTTTCTGTATTGATCCCCATAGTACTACGAAGGAAGTAATAGGAGGAACTCTATAATCCCAAGGAGGGAGAGGAAATGTGTACAAAATTTTAATATATGGTCACATCGATAGTTAATGGGATTTTATGGAGAGGAGAATAGCAGACCCATATCGTATTGTTCTTGATAGACTTGTCGAATGTCTAAAGAAAAACTTCAACCTAGTTAGTGTAGTAGTCTTCGGCTCAGTCGCTAGGGGTGAAGCCCGTAAGGATAGCGACATAGACCTCTTGATAATCGCTGAGAACTTACCTGATAGATATCAGAGGTTTAGGAATTTTGATAAAGCTGAGGAATGTCTGAAGGATTTGATCGAAGAGCTAGAGGCTAAGGGTTATCACATCTACTTTAGTCCGATTATAAAATCTATCGAGGAGGCGAAAAGAATATCACCACTATATCTTGATATGGTTGAAGACGCCATAATCTTGTATGATAGAGAAGGCTTCTTCCAAAACATCCTCACTCATCTCAGAAACAGATTGAAAGAGCTTGGAGCGAGGAGAGTTAGGCTTGGCAATAAGTGGTACTGGATTTTAAAGGATAAGTACAGATTTGGTGAGGTAATAGAAATTGAATAACCTAAAAATGGCAAAGGCATACCTACGAGAAGCCATAAGAAGAATCAAAACAGCTGAACATGCACTCGAAGAGGGGGGATATGCATACTGCATCAGACAGTCGCAGGAGGCAGTGGAACTCGCTCTGAAGGGGTCTTTAAGGCTTGTAGGTATTGAGCCCCCAAAATGGCATGATGTAGGTCCTATACTCCTTAGGGAAAGGGATAGATTTCCAGAGTGGTTTAAGCAGAAACTGGAGGAGATGGCTTCAATTTCAAGATGGCTTAGACGTGAGAGAGAGCCAAGCATGTACGGAGATGAGGAGACTGGACTGCCACCCAACGAGTTATATACGAGAAACTACGCGGAGAAGGCACTTAAAGAGTCTAAATGGGTTGTAAAACTGGTTTCGAGACTTATTGAGGAGGCTATCGGAAGTACAACATAGTAATGTGCCTCCGTCTCATGTTAAAGTTTAGACTTCTTAGATATTCTCTTATGGTTTACAATAAAAGAAAAAGAAAAGGTAAAAAAGGGTTATTTTATTTAAAGACCTACTTAGGGGTTTTCGCTGGCGTAATGGCCTTTGCGATCTTTCTTGTGTATCTCCATGAAGTGTACTCGTATATCAGTATGGCTATGATTGCAACTAAGATTATGATTCCGATTATGTACATTAGGATAGTGCTCAGTGGCCATCCAAAGACTCTTCCTGTGGTTATGGTCACTACTGCTTCTTCTCCTGCTGCTACTGATACGGACTTTCCAGCTACTGTATAGCTTCCTGCTGGTACCTCTTCACTCCAGCTTCCCTCTACTCTTACAGTCTTGGTTATCGGCCCTGTTATCTTAACTGTCTCAGTATCTGGCTGTCCAAAGGCTCCAGTCACCTTGACTGTTAGTCTTCCTACACCCTTTACGGTTACTGCTGTTGTCTCTAGGGTTATCTCTGCTGGTTCTACTCCATACTCTGTTATGTCTGTTCCCTTCCATACTACCTTAGTTATCGTCGCCTTTCCTAGTGGTACTTCTGTTACTGTCGCTGCTCCCTCTGCATCCGTACTCACAGTTACCTTAGTTCCATCTGTTTTTGTGATCTCCATTTCAGCTGCTGCTAGTGGTGTTCCGAAGGGTGTGGTCGCCTTGAAGTTCAGGTCGTATACTGCTGTCTTGACCTTAAATATGAGGAGAGGCGTCTCTGTTTTCGCCCTCTCTATGGTTATAGTACCCTCATATATCGGTTCTGGTACTCCCTCCCATGTTATAGTTATTGTATAAGCTCCTGGTGGAGTCTGTGGTTGACCTGCTGGTGACTCGGGGTTGTAAGCCGAGCTTGGATCTGCTGGCCAACTTACTACCGTATCCTTGTTGAGTACTATCTTGACTGTTCCATCAGTATCGGGCTTGTGCTCTGTCACAACTCCATCTGGCCACTCTATAGTCACTGTTATCTTGGGTACTATATCCGCACTAAGTGGTGTTCCATCCGCTTTGAGTAACTTCAGTTGTCCCTTGTATGCATAGGTCTTGATCTCTCTATGTACTATTCCTCCTCCAGTTACATTCCACACTCTCCAAAGCGCTTCCTCATCTATTGAGCTTGCCCATATGTTCATTGACTTTGGTATAACTCCTGCTGCCTCTAGGAAGTAAGTGTCACGCCAGTATATGTCAATGTAGTAGGTACCTGCTGGCCATCCTGCTACGAACACGAAGGCTATTCCATCAGCTCTGGAAACTCCTACAGAGACTGGTCTACCAGTTGCAGTATCTACTGCAAATACCGTCATCTTGTTGAGTGGCATTCCTGCCCAGTCGAGTACTTTTATCACAAAGGCTGCCCATGTGACCTTTACTGGCGTTTTACCACAGTTGTTATCTATTGTGAAGGTCAGGGTCACTTCAAGTGGTTGCATCATGAATACATCTTCAACTGCCAGTCCATAAGGCTCTACAAAGGTCTCGAGGTAGTAGCTGAGATCGGTCTCTAAGGTGTACTCTATTATCTCTATGTAGTATGCTTCTGGTGTTCCTGGTTCTATCACGGTCATTACTGTTCCGTTGGGTAGGGTCTTAGTACCATCGAGCTCTGGTTCGAATTTAACTGGTGTGTAGTCCTCTGTACATCCCTCTGTTAGGAATGTATCACCTATGTATACGCTTATGCACTTTCTCTCTAGGGACTCTGGTAGTCCATACTCTGCTACTAACTCACTAGGTATAACCGCATCAGCTACGAAGCACTCCATTCCCGTGGTGGGCAATAGTATGAAACCTCCGCAGTATCCTAGTCCTACTGTCTTGTTCCAGTTGAAGCCCTTGTATGGATAATAGGTTGGGTCTGTCTCTACTGCCGTTCCGTTCCAGTTGATTATAGTATTGTTGTATGTCTTTACAAATCCTGGTGTTGTCCTAGTCTCATTATAGTACTCTACAAAGTGATCCACTATTCCTCTCAGGAATATGTCCTCAAACTTGGTACCTATCGCTATATCGTTTTCATGTCTTATGTACTTTCCTCCACTTATCCTATAGGTCCACGCTGGTATTCTTATAGTAGTCTCTCCGTAGTCATCAGTGTAGTTATAGAATGCTAGTGTGTAGAATGTCCATCCCGTCTCTGTATCATCTGCTAGATCTTCGAAAGCACCTGTATGTATGAAGGTGGCATTGAGTAGTCCGCTTACATTGAACTCTATGCGTACATTTGGCACTAGATAGCCTTCTACTCCACTTACTGTGGTAGTGTAGAACTTGAAGGGCCATACCCATGTGAACAGCTTTATAGTGGGCTTCTCTCCTGGAGGTGAAGGCTCTATTTCTACTATCTTCGGATAGGTTATATTGAACTCCGGTACAGTATATGGTTCTCCTGGTACGTATACCTTCATGTCCGTAGAGTTGAAGTACTCTACACCGAAGAAGTCTGGGTGTGTACCATTTGGTACTGGCAGTTTTATAGTGTAGTTGTACACTAGCGTTCCTGCGTAGAATACCTTGATAGTGTACTCAGCTCCTGCTACGAATAAGTGTGGATAAGTCTTGGACTGGTTAGCTGTCCAGACTACTGGGAATTCTGCCGTCCTGTTTATTATCCTGAAGTCATAGCATGCTCCACAGTACCATCCTCTCTCCTCATCCAGAAGTACAGTCACATTATAGGTTATGTACTCTCCTGAGGTCGTATTGTACAGTGTTACCGATGTTAGTGGTTCTCCTGTGCAATCCACAGCTGATAGGTGCATGCTGTAAATCCATGTCCTGAGCTCCTCAGTCCATGTGCATGTCTCATTTGCGGGAATTGCCTTAAGCGATACATCGAGTACCTTGAGGTTTATGTCCTCTGGTCTTATATAGGGTGTGCATGAAGTATAGGCTACTATCTTTCCTACTTCTATTCCCGCTGGTACTTTCTTTATCGCTACCATTCCTGTCTTGTTTGTTATGAACCATGGACTCTTCGTGTCTGGGTTCCACTCACGGAGGTTAGGTCCGTATTCTATGGTCACATTCAGTCCTTCTATGGGTAGTGCTGGCTGATCATCCCACTTGACCAGGGTTATCGCTATATTCCTTATCGGGAACACTACCTTGATAGCCTCCTGTATGTTTCCTGTGACATTGAGGATAAAGGTCTGGGTTATGTTAGCTGGATCCTTTCCTTCTAACCAGAAGTTCTTCCAGCGTATCTTTATCGTGAAGAGTCCTGCTGGTACATCGTAGAGTACTATATAGCCTCCTTCCTTGACTGCAGATGAGACTACTGGTCTGCCCTCCATGTCGTATAGTAGTACTGAGGTTATATTATGCCCTTCCACCCACTTCTTGGCATCGGCGTCCCATCTTGCCAGTGTATAGTAGGGGTCTATGGGCTGATCGCAGAGATCGTATGCCCTCAGCTTAACATGGTACATGCCTAGCCATACGTATAGATAGTTGGTTCCAATGTAGTAAGTGCAGTTGTAAAGTACTACTGTAGTGGACTTAGTGACTACAGCTCCTGGAACCGGCTCATATGTCGCATTGAAGGTGTAGACCGTACCATAGGGGTCTGCTGGTAGGTAGCCTCCTGGTGCTGTGAGGTTGACGTCATTTATTGTTATATAGAACCAGTATATTGGGAAATATTCTTCACCCACCCTAACATAGGGTGGTAGTGTTAGTGCAGCTACATCAGTGTTCACTCTCGTCGTGTACGCCTTCCATGGGTTTACTTCAGTCCACGGCCCTCCTACTACTGTTACTAGTACTCCCTCCTTTGGTTGCATTGGTTTCTGATAGTCCTTTACTATGAAGACCACTGGTACTAGTGTTGTCGTCATGTACTCCTCTATTAATGGATCGGTGCTGTCTATTACGAAGTCCGTGTCACATACGGGGTAGCGCAGGTAGAATATCTCAACTTTGTAAGTTATAGTACCATTTGCAATATCTGTGGGATCCTCATCCCATACTGGTACCCAGAACCACATGGCATTTGTATAGTTCTTCCCTATGGTTGGGGCTATAGCACCACTCGTGAATCTAGCTCCTCTTACTATGGTATTCCCGTACTCGAAGTATGCCTTGACTTCAGTATCTCCTATAAAGTCGATCAGTTCACCATGGCAGTCGAGAATTCCGAGCCTGACTAGTGCTGTTATTCCATACTTGGTTTCGAATATCTCTGGAGGGCCTGGAGGTGTCGTATATCCAGTAAACGTCCATGTCTGGTTAGCTACACATACTGCTCCATGTCCCCACCATACTTCTACAACGTAGGTGGGGTCAGTATCCCTATGATCCTCGTGCCAGTCGTAATCGAACCATACCATTGTATTGGTGGCATTGAACCATTCCTTCATCCAGCCAGTATTGTTCACCTCTACCCTGAATATCTCCTCTCTAGTCGTCTCATTCTTGAAGACGACAATAGCCCTATCCAGTACTCTATCGGGGTTCTCTGGATCCATATATACAAGTGGCCCTAGGTCTTCATCCGGAAGGTCAGGAACTCCGTCACCATCCAAGTCTATAAATCCTCTCGCCTCCATCTTTACGGACATCCACAGGGCTGTATGTGTGGTATTAAATATTCCCGTGAATACTGTTGGTACATCACCTGGTCCTGATGTTGTGAGGGTGTCTACTAGGACATACCACTGTCCCACGGCATCCTGCCAATATATAGTGAAGTTGTAGCTTGTACCCGAATATATGGGTTCTACGATACATACTGTGAAATCTATGTATCCCGTTTCGTTTGTCGTGTAAGTTCCTGTGTGCATTAACTTTCCGCCATCAGTTTCGTTGAAGAGGACTACTGTGACTTTCTGTCCCTTGATCGGGTTTCCATCTTGATCTACTATTTGTATCCATACGTAGTACGTATTGCATACTGGTTGTGCTGTGGTTGTTATCGTGGGTACTATCGCTGTGAATCCTATACAGAGTGCCAGTAGTACTAATATAGCATATATCCTACTCATATTTTCACCAGGTCGGTTTCCTAAGGAGTGAGGATATTTAAAGCTAATTATATTCTAAAAGTTAGAATCTGTGCAATTTTGTAATATACCTATTACCATATCTTTTCCTGAATACTATTGAGGACAGAAAGTCTATTTTCTAGGCCTTCTTTAAATATCGAAGTACATGGGATGTTCTGTCCATTTTAAGGGATAAAGAGGTTTGAATACCCTCTTTTTAGAGGGTGAGAGATATTGCTAGTGGTATGAGTAGGGTTATTGAGGGAAGAAAAATCAACCTACTCCTTTCCTGAAGAAGGCTCCACAGTTTGGACACTTGAACAGCCCTATTTTGACTTGTTTTCTTCCTCTAGGCGCTAGTATCCAGGTCTTTATTGGAGTTTTAACCTCTGTACCGCATTTTGGACATTTTACCATTGGTCTCACCTGAACTACACTACTGGTAAAATATTTAAATTTATCTAGGATAGAGGGGTTGAGACATGGAGAAAATATTGAACCTCTATAGTCAATTATCCAAATCCTATGACGTACTCTATGGTGAGGAACAGAAGAAAAAATATGAACTAATACTCCATCTAGAGAAACCACATGGTATAATCGCTGATCTAGGCTGTGGTACTGGTATGTTCCTTGATTATCTCATCCCTCTATGCGAGTTCATAGTAGGACTAGACCTATGTGTAGAGATGGTGGAAGTGGCTAAGAATAGGAGGGGTGATAATGTAGATCTAGTAGTCGGAGATATACACCTACTACCCTTTAGATCATCTGTGTTCAACTATGTTTACTCGATCTCAGTACTCGGTAACACTATCGATCACAAAGTACTACGCCCTATCTCGGATGTGCTCAAACCCCATGGTGTACTGGTACTCACCCTGATACGAGGAGAGAGGCTAGATAGTATTCTGTATTCCATAATAGACAGATTGAAAAGACTAGGATTCGGTAGAATAACCTTAGTTGATGTTCCCGAAATTAAGGATATAATTATATTTTCAAAGCATATTAAGAAGAGTACAGTTGAGATATGACTCTGAAGGAGGGTACTCCAGGTATACTCTCTAATCAACATGTTTATATTGATCTCACGAGATTTATATCCCGATTCTGGAGAAGGTGGATAAGTGTGCCTAGGTATGTGTGTCTTGAATGTAAGAAAAGAAGAGCAGGAGGCTATTTTACTATAAAGCGTGAAAAAGAGGAAGTAAGTTGCCCGTACTGTGGTTCAAACAAGGTGAAGAAGCTAAGTTAATGGGGATGGTGTTGGGAGTAGGACTAGAGAGGTTTCTTGCCTATAGTAAATGGAGGAGAGGACAGGAGAAGGCTACGAAGAGTATATATGAACACCTAAAAGAGGGGAGTGTGGTAGTATTCGAGGCTCCTACAGGCTATGGTAAGACCGCTGCAGCTTTAGCCTCGTCGTTAAAGCTCACCTATGATGAGGGATTAAAGACAGTATTTCTCGTCAGGACCAAGAATCAGCTCATTCAGCCATTTAAGGAGGCTAGAGCACTGTATCTAAAAGGCTCTCTACCACATCCCTTCGCCCTCTTCAAGAATAGACAGGAGATGTGCGCTCTTAAACAATTCCGTGATCTCGTGTATGAAGAATTCATAGAGAAGTGTAGAGTGCTTAGAGAGAGTGAAAGATGTCCATTCGCTACTGCCTTAGAGAGGAGGCGAGTACTAGACTTATTTGATGAGGCTATCAAGAAGTGTACATCTCCCTCACACTATATAGCCTATATTACCGCCCATGGAATATGTCCATATGAGTTTCAGAGGGCACTCTCAATAGAGGCCAAGTTAATTCTAGCCTCGTATAACTACATCTTCGAGGAACGTATCCGTAGACCCTTCATAGCTAACACACATCTCTTTCCCAGACGTACAGTACTGATAATGGATGAGGCCCACAACCTACCGTTCTATCTTGCAAACCTGTACTCTAGATCTATAACGGAGGCAACTATCAGAAAATGCATTAGAGAGGCCAGAGAATTTCTAAAGGCACCCGAGCTTACTGTTCAAACTCTGAGATCTCTACTCACTTGGATGAAGAGTGTACGGATACCGAAGGATGGATTTAGAGAAGTTAGTAGAGAAGAAATACTAGCAGTCATCGGAAATTGGAGTGAGCTTCTAAGAGCCCTAAAGGCTCTACGCACTCAGGCTATTAGAGCTGGAGCCTATGGCCTTGCCTCATCCTCATTAATAGAGTTCTTCGATTCTCTTGAGAGAAGAGAGGGGTATGTACTGACGATGAGGAGCGTAGAGGGACTTAGAGCGCTTGAACATAGATGCTTCTTCCCAGGGAGTGAGTGTGAAGAGGTTTTTGAGTTCTCTCACAGTTCCATTCTCATGAGCGCTACTATGCCCTCCAAGGAATTCTTGGCTAGTATGCTAAGTATTCCACTTCAGAGGCTTGCCATGGTTAGTGTCGAGGAGGGGTATGGAAGAGTCCTCATGGGTATAGCTAATGATGTTACTAGTAGGTATACTGAACGTAGTGATGCTACCTATAGGAGGATGAGTGAATACATAGCCTCTCTCTACCATAGTGTAGATGGAGTGGTACTGATCATGGCACCATCCTATGAGTTCGCTAAGAGCATAAGGACTATGCTTATGGAAATGGGCATCTCAGATATACTTGTGGAGAGGCAGGATACGAGCTTATCTAAAGTGAAGAATACGATTAAGAGCTATCTAGAAGCTGGAAAGAAGATACTGATACTGGCCGTAGCTGGTGGTAAGCTCGTAGAAGGTATAGAGATCAAAATAGGAGGAGTAAACGTTGTAAAATATATTGTAATAGCTGGTATTCCCTATCCAGAGCCGGACGTACTAACACTTAGACAAAGAGAAGTTTTGAGCAGATTATTAGGAGACTATGAAAAAGGATGGGAATTCGCATTTGAAGAACCTGCCCTTATGAAAATATATCAAGCGGTAGGTAGAGGACTTAGATCTCCTAAGGATGAGGTACTCCTTTTGATACTGGATAATAGAGCTCTTAGAGAGAGAATACTAAATAAATTGAGACGTAAATATGGAGAGCCTGTGATTATAAGTAGCCCTCTACAGTTAAGTGCTCTATTGAAAGCTTTCGGTTCTCAATAGCTCCCTTAGTCTTCCAAATACTACTGTGGGGACTCTATTCCTGTTCTCAAAAGTTAATGTATAGATCTCATATCTTATACTCCTCATCAGCCTATCTACAAAGGCATTCCTTCTGGCTCTTATATGTAGTGTCGCCACTAGAGGCTTAGGTGAGGGTATTACATAGGCTATAAACTCTCTGAACGTCTTCGAGAGAAGCTCCATGGGACCTATTTCATCTATTACTATCACTCTTGCCTTTTCTACTTCTGGTAGTACATTATTGGAGAGGAACTCCTCGAATTCGTCAACTAAAACTGAGTACTTACCTATTCTATACCTGCTTCTAATACCAATCCTAGCTAACCATACACTAACCCTACCCTTGATATCCCGTAGTAAGAATCCTATTCTCCTACCCTCTTCCCTTACTTCTGTTGTAGTAAATCCTGCTAGTTCTATGTTCTCTTTCTTAAGCATATCCACTATTCTAAGTAGGCATGTCGTTTTCCCTATACCAGGTCTACCTGTTATGAAGAACTTATTGACCATGTCTAGTCACCAGTACTACTTATTAATAATCTTATTATATGTAGAACTAGATGATGAGAGGTCTGATCGGATTTGATGACGTACCGGATGCTCTCTGATTAGCTCACGGGTAAGTAGTAACTCAACCTGTCCTTTTCGATGCAGACTCTGCTCACATACTCTAGTCCATTTTCTACTATCCTGAACTCTAGGAACTCATTACTTTCATACACGGCTGGTCTAGAGCTATGTCTCTCTATGAACATGTATCTTCTACCGTTTTTGAGGAACATCCCTATACCTATTTTAGCTATAACAGAGATTGCTGGAAAGGGTACTGGTGGAACATAGAACTTATTATCTTTTCTCCTATTATACTTACTCTCGCTAACGAATATAAGGCTCTTGTCCTCTTCTATGAGTCTATCGGATATATATGCTAGTCGTGAATATATGTTGTGAGCAAGGAGTTCGTACTTGTTCTCCAGTTCCCCTAGTGATCTAGCGTGTAGCTCTCTCAGGAAAGGTCTACTCATACTATCTATTATCACTAGATCGAAATGGTCTTCATATGCCTCTTCTACATATTTAACTATTGTTTCAATGTCGTATATTCTCATCACCTTAAGACCTCTTCTGATGAGGTTCCAATCGATATGTCTAGCTCTTGATATTGTTCGTAGTCTTCTGATACTAAGTCCTCTTTCACTATCTATGTACAGTACTCTGCGTCCATTAGATATTGCTGAAACAGCTATACTAGTACACAATGTAGTCTTACCTACAAACGCTGTTCCAAATACCATTATTGGTACTCCTACTTCTAATGAGAGAAATTCGTCTATTTCACTATCTCCAGTTTCCAGGGTATGTTCGTTTTCTTCTAGGAGATCGACCTCTCCCATTCTCCTTACTACTATTTCTAGTTTTTCATCCAAATGATACACCAGACGAATAGAGGTATGTTCTTAAAGTACCTTTTGAATTACCTTCTGAAGTGTATAGATTTCGCCTATTACGGTGATATCAGCCTGATATATAACTTCGGGATTTTTGGGGTTAAATGCTATAGCCAGTCCAGCTATTGAGAACATCGGAATATCGATCTCACTATCACCTATAGCTATACTCTCCTCAGGAGCCACCCCCATCGATACTAGTATATTTTTCATAACCTCTCCTTTGTTGTCGAAAGTCACGTGTACTTTAACCGTACCCGTGAATACGTCGTCCTCGAATACCATCTCATTAGATGCTACATAGTCCAGACCTAGTTCCTCTGAGACCCTCTTCGTCAAGATATCTAATCCTGCACTAATAGCTATTACCTTGAGTCCTAAGCTCTTGAGGTAGTCTACTAGCTCTCTAGCTCCTCTTTTTAATGGTATCTGTGAGACTATGCTTTTGAAAGTACTCCTTTTTACACCTTTCCATAGCATAGCATCTAAGTATGCCCATTTCTCGTAGCTTATCTGACCTCTATAGAACATCTCGGCAAACTTCATGGCTTTATCGAGAGTCCCTAGTTTCCTATGTATATACTTCCAGATACTCTCTACTTCGACTAGGACTCCGTCTACATCAAAGACTACGGCCTTATACCTCATCTCTACTATTCCCTATAGTTTCCTTAAATAGCTTATTCGGGATACTGAGAAAGCCATACTGACATATGCTATATCTTAATGTTTCTAGACCACTGATACTCGTATGGACTAAGGGCTGATACTTTAGGTTTGGAGTGTAAATTACTTAAGTTGGGACTCTGTATATAACCTTAGTGCAATACTATGGAAAGTGAGGTCAAGTGTAGTGTATGCGGAAGTAAAGAGGTAGTAGCTCTGATAGATGGTAAATACTACTGTTTTAAGTGTGGTTCTAAAGTGGTAGAAGAACATGTTCTCAAACAGCTTAGAGAATTCGAGAAGAGAGGAATGGTAAGTCCTGAAGAGAAGTAGAGTTTAGGATTGAGGTGGTATTTAAATGCCTCTTAATGTCCACCTTTATGTCTGACTACTTCGTGCCTCTTCTTGAGTTTTCGTTCTTTCTTCTTTCTCTTCCACTTGTATTTATGGGTCTCTCTCAGCCCTACACTCAGTAGTCCTCTAGCCTTTCTACCACTCTTAGTGAGACCCCTGAAAACTCTTCCTCTACTACTTTTTACCCTCTCTATCTTGGGTAGTGTAGGTGTTGAGGGTTCTGCCTCTCCCTTCTTGAGCTTTTCTAGCCACTCACTCAATGCCTTTATGTTATCCTGGTGTACACTCCTTCTCCTAGTATCCACGTATAATCCTAGTTTTCTTGCTGTAGGTACATCTAGTCCAACAGCTTTTATTTCGCCCACTGAAAAACCCCTTCCTGCTCTGATAGGTCTTGGTGGAACTCCTCCATATCTCACTAAGATTGGTGTCTTCACTATGGGTGTTGGTGGTCCTGATTTCTTTTCCATATTTTCCCCTCTTTACAGTACTCCTCCTACGTTGTAATTAAGATTTAGGTTCACTTTACTATTCCATAGCCTATTAGTCTCCAGCGACCTGCTATCTGTCTACTTATAGCCACTCTACTACCCTTCTCGGTACAGACAGGTATGGCGAGTTTAAGGTCTACGGTATCACCGGATTTCTCTACTACCACGCCTAGGGATGTCGCCGTACCTATATTTAAGGCTAGCTTCTCGTGAAGTTTAAGAGGTTCTGTTTTAAGCATTTCTGCTGTACCTACCACTCTTTCGAGTAGGTGTACTTCCATCTCTAGCTCATTCCAAACAGGGGGTAGTGTACCTGGTTTTCCTACTACTGATCCCCTTAGTGCATCACTCTTTGTTATACTGGGATCTAGCTTAGTACCCATGCCTATGAGTCCTCCAGGATAAGCCCTTTCCAATTGTGTATTTCCTGACCTTAGGCTCACTATCTCTGTGAATAGGGGTCGATATTCTATTTCTTGTCTCCTTCCCCTGCGCCTCACTATCCTTACTCCCGGCCTGATCTCTACTTCATCTCCTACTTTAAACATTCCTTGGATTATAGTTCCTCCTATTACTCCTCCTTTTAGTTCTTCTGGTGGAGTACCGGGCTTATTTACATCAAAGGATCTCGCTATCAACATCTTAGGTGGTTTTGTAGGATCTCTTTTGGGATTCGGCATGAATCTCTCTATTGCATCTACTACGACTTCAATGTTGACTTTATGAAGTGCTGATACTGGTATAATGGGTGCGCTCTCAGCCCATGTACCCTTTAGAAATTCCCTTATCTGTCTGTAGTTCTCTAGTACTTTGTCCTTAGGGACTATATCTATCTTATTCTGTACTACTATAATATTGCGAATTCCTATAATACTTAGTGCCATAAAGTGCTCTCTAGTCTGTGGTTGAGGACATGGTTGTGATGCATCAATAACAAATATAACTCCATCCATAAGAGTCGCTCCGGCCAGCATAGTGGCCATGAGCATCTCATGTCCTGGTACATCTACAAATGATACCTTTCTTACGAACTCGACTTCGCTACCACAGAAGGGACACTTTCCGTTGTCTAGCATGGCTTCTGTCGAGTACTTTTGAGGCGGACTGCATTTTGGACATTCGTATATTGAAGTATCAGCATATCCTAGTCTTATGGTAATACCCCTCTTCAGTTCCTCTGAGTGCCTGGCAGCCCATACTCCTGTGAGCGCTTCAACTAGCGTGGTCTTCCCATGATCTACATGTCCCGCGGTACCTATGTTTATAAGCGGTTGTAGCCTTATCTGTTCCAATATCTGTTCACCCCTCCTCAACTATCTTTGTATTTATCTGAACTACTTCTTCAGTTATGGTATTACCCCTTACTAGTTTTCTTTTCCTCATACCTTTTTTAGGTGGATGATATCCTGGCGGTTCGGATAACAGTAGTCTTCTCTTAGCCCCTCCTGGTAGGTCGGGTCTCATGGGTTCTCCCGAGCGCCCTGAACCTCCAGTTATCATTAATTTTTTACCTGGAAGTCCTATCACACTACCATCAAATACATCTCCTATTTTTAGTCCTATTAGTGCTTCAGCTCTAGATCCCTTTACCTCTACCTGTTGAGCTTTTCCCGTTTTTGGATCCGATACTACTACTTTGAACTCTGGCATGATTGATCATGAAGTGATACGAAATGTTAAAGATAAACCATTCGCCATCATTTGAAGTGTTCCCATCCTCTCCTCTCTACTCTCTCTTCTCTACCTTCTCTTAGGAGAACTACACCACTCCCCTTCTCTACCCTGCCTATATAGAGAAATTTTGAATTGAGCTCTGATTCTAGTTTCCTTAGAAGTAATATTTTCTCTTTTGGTACTGTGAATACTATTTCATACTCCTCTCCTCCATGGTATAGTGTTTCGTATACTGGATCTAGATTTAGGTCTATTAATATTCTTTTCACCTCGGTGTGTATGGGAATTTTTTCCACTACTATCTTAACCTTACTCCTTCTAGCTATTTCGTGAAGTGATTCTGAAAGTCCGTCGCTTGAGTCTATACTAGCATTGACTACTCCCCTACGAACTAATGCCAATCCCTCTCTCAGCCTGGCTACTGGTCTAAATAGTGCTTTAATCGCTAGATCCCTGGCTTTAGAATCTCTTATTTTAACCCCTTCCAGTAACATGAGGTAAGCTAGTGTAGTAAGTCCAAAATATCCAGTAGTGAAAACTAGATCCCCTACTCTTGCTCCACTTCTAGTTGGAATTCTGTGGCTTTTAGTGATGCCTACTCCAAAACAGCTCAGTACTAGTTCCAGTCCTTCACCTATATCGCCACCCCATAAGTATACTTTGTAGTGTTCACAGGCTTCTCTAATGCCCCTATATATCTCCTCTATTTCCTCAAGTAAGCTATTGGCAGGTGCTGTTAAGGATATTAGTATTCCAAGGGGTGCTACACCTTTAGCTGCAAAATCGCTGACCACCATAGTCACGAGTTTCCAGCCTACGCTTTGGTAGTCCATGGTACGTGGTATATCAGCTGAGAAGCTCATGGAATCTACTTTGAGTGCTAGGTATAAGTCCTCTTCAAGTCGTACAAGGCTTATATCGTCGTATCCCATAATTTCTGAGGGATCTCTATACGCTAAAGAGAGTAGGTGCTCTATTACCTTCCTTTCTCCTAGATCCTTTAATTTAGCAGATTTCATCGTAATACTATACGGAAAAGCCTTTAAAATCATCGAGTATAGATATCCTGAAGCGGGGGTGCCCGAGCCAGGACAAAGGGGCCGGACAGGATCCTTACAGGGTATCCCCGGAATCAAGATCCGGTGGCGTAGGCCTCCGTGGGTTCGAATCCCACCCCCCGCACCAAAGTTTGATTCCGAACTATCTCTACCATATAGAAATCCTATTTGAAAAGTCTCTACCAAAAATCGAAATTAATAAAAGTATGTAATATCAATCATGCTTAGTTTAAAATCTAAATAAATGATAACATAAATGATATCAGTA